>Ga0256829_1000359_pt1 | contig 48489 bp, 45 predicted proteins | sample 131447metaG_FD_185979 | JGI IMG/M metagenome (GOLD analysis project Ga0256829, IMG submission 185979) | Hydrothermal vent microbial communities from Lau Basin, Pacific Ocean - 131-447 | ecosystem: Environmental > Aquatic > Marine > Hydrothermal vents | place: Pacific Ocean: Lau Basin | collected... | reverse complement strand
TGTTCTATAACCGTCAGCGGCGTCATTCCCATGTTGGGCAGATGGCTCCGCTGGCATTCGAGGCGGCCAACCTGGCTGCCGGCTAATGGTCCGTTAAACCGGGGAAACTTCAATCTGTCCCCTTTGGGTAATAGGTATACTGTCCCCGAATATCTTACTTGGCGCTGACGTTGGTGTCGGCGACGCCGACGGCGATGTAGACGGCGTTGGGGGCGATGGCGTAGAGGTCCTGGTTGGTGCCGACGTTGTTGCTCGCCCAGCTGGTGCCGGTGGTGCCGTAGACGGTGGTGCCCGCGGCGCCTACGGCGACGAACTGGGCGTCGGGCCCGAAGGCGATCGCGTTCAGGTTTTGCGGGGTCGGCGGCGACTGTGCGGTCCAGGTCACCGCGTCGGTGCTGGAGAGCACGGTGCCGGCGTCGCCGACGGCGACGTAGGTCCCGGTGCCGTTGACGACCCCGTAGGCGACCGCGCGCAGGGCGTTGGTCGTGGCGCTCGCGGCGGAGGTCTGGACGGTCCAGGTGATCCCGTCGGGACTGGTGACGACGGTCCCCTGGGCCCCGACGGCGACGAATTGGCTGTTGAGGAAGGCGACGCCGTAGAGGTTCTGCGCGGTCCCGGAAGACGCCGGGGTCCAGTTGCCGCCGACACCCGCATTGCCGTTGTAGTCGATCACGCCGGCGTCGCCGACGGCGACGTAGATCCCGGTGCCGTTCACGACCCCGTAGGCGATCGCGTGCATGCCGCTCGCGCCGGCGATCGCGGTCGCCGCGGTCCAGGTGGTGCCGTCGCTGCTGGTGAGGACGGTGCCGTCGGCGCCGAGGGCGACGAAGCGCGTCCCGTCGTAGACGATGCCGGTGAGGTTGACCCCAAGCACCGGTGAGGTCTGCTGGGTCCACCCGGTGACGCCGCCCGCGCTGGTGTAGCTGAACGGCGCCGACCAGATCTGGGCGCCGTCGCCCACGGCGACGTAGGTGTTGTTGCCGAAGGCGATCGCGTTTAAGTTGTTCGTTCCCGTGCCCAGCGGCGTGCCGACGGTCCAGGTGTTCAGCGGTCCGATGGGCCGCGGCGTCGCCGTGACGACCGGCGTGAACGGGCCGACCTGGCTGCCGTTGTCCGAGGCGGTCACCGCGAAGGCGTACTGGGTGTTGTTGGTCAGGCCGGTGAGGTCGTAGGGGGGCGTGACCTGGAACAGGATGTGATCGGCGTTGCCCAGGCCGGTGGTGCTGCCCTGACTGTAGTAGATCCAGTAGGTGAGGTTCGGGTCGGCGGTCCAGTTGAGGACCACCTGCGACTCGCCGGGCGCGACGCTGAAGTTCGCCGGCGGCGCGGAGGGCTGCGAGCCCTGGCCGAGGCAACCGCCGAGCGCCAGGGCGAGGAGCAGCAGGGCGGGTCGCAGCGGATGTCTCACGGGTTTTCCTTATACACGGGCGTCCGGGGCGGCGGGGGCCGGAAGGCGGCCGGCCTACGGTGTCGTCCCGGCCGCCGTTGCCGGCGGCCCCGGGTGGTCGTGCCCGCGGCGCGCGGCGCCCTGCCAGGGCCGGGGCGAAAACCGGAGCCGTTTCACGGCGTTCGGGGGTCTGCTATAGTCTGCGCGGATGGTGCCGAGGAGAGGACTTGAACCTCCACGGGGTTTCCCCCACTAGCACCTGAAGCTAGCGCGTCTACCAATTCCGCCACCTCGGCAGCAGGAGCGCCGCGCCGGGGTCGCGAGACCCGTCCGGCACCGCTGCGAGAGGCGGACTTTACCGGTAGGATCGCCGCCTTGTCAACGAACCGCGCCCGCGCGCCCGGTGCGCGCGGAGCGGGTACACGCGGGGGTGTTCGCCCCCGTCCGAATCGACCGTCGAGGGACCCGAATGAGCAGGCGCCGCCGGCAGGACCCGTTCGCGGAGCGCGAGGCACGCAAGTACGAACACCCGATCCCGAGCCGCGAGTTCATCCTCGCCTTCCTCGCCGAGCGCGGCGAGCCGCTCGCGCCCGAGGAGATCGCCGCGGGCCTGAAACTCGAGGGGGATCGCGACCGCGAGGCGCTGCGCCGGCGCCTGGGCGCGATGGAGCGCGACGGCCAGCTCCTGCGCAACCGCCGCGGGCGCTATCTGCTCGTGAACCAGGCCGACCTCGTGAGCGGGCGCGTCATCGGCCATCCCGACGGCTACGGCTTCCTCGTGCCCGACGAGGGCGGTGAGGATCTGTTCATCCCCGCGCGCGAGATGGCCGCATTGCTGCACGGCGACCGCGCGGTGATGCACGTCGCGGGCGTGGACCGCCGCGGCCGGCGCATCGGCGCGCTCGCCGAGGTACTCGAGCGCAACACCCACAAGGTGGTGGGGCGCTTCTTCCGCGAGTCCGGGGTGGGCTTCGTCGTCCCCGACAACAAGCGCATCGCGCAGCAGGTGGTCGTGCCTCCCGAGCACCAGGGCGGTGCAGTGCACGGCCAGATCGTGGTCGTCGAACTGATCGAACAGCCCAGCCGCCGTACCCAGGCCATCGGCCGCGTGGCCGAGGTGCTGGGCGATCACATGGCCCCCGGCATGGAGATCGAGATGGCGATCCACGCCCACGACCTCCCCGCCGGGTGGCCGGGGCCGGTGCTGGAGGAGGCCGCACGCTTCGGCGACTCGGTGCCGCAGGAGGCGGCCGCGGGGCGCACGGACCTGCGCGCACTGCCGCTGGTGACCATCGACGGGGCCGACGCGCGCGACTTCGACGACGCGGTCTACTGCGAGCGACGCGGGCAGGGGTGGCGGCTGCTGGTGGCGATCGCGGACGTCTCCTGGTACGTGCGCCCCGGCACCGCGCTCGACGCGGAGGCGCGGTCGCGGGGCACCTCGGTCTACTTCCCCGACCGCGTCATCCCGATGCTGCCCGAGGCGCTGTCCAACGGCCTGTGCTCGCTCAACCCGGAAGAGGACCGCCTGTGCATGGTCGCCGAGTTGAGCGTCGACGCCGAAGGCGCGATCCGCCGCTCGCGCTTCTTCGAGGGCCTGATGCGCTCGCACGCGCGCCTGACCTACGATGCGGCTGCGGCGATCCTGGTGACGCGCGACGCCGCGCTGCGCCGGCGCCACGCCGCCCTCGTTCCGCACCTCGAGGCGCTGTACGAACTCTACGGCGCCCTGCGCAAGGCGCGCGCGGCGCGCGGCGCGATCGACTTCGACACCACCGAGACGCGCATCGAATTCGGCCCCGACCGGCGCATCGAGCGCATCGTCCCGCTGGTGCGCAACGACGCCCACAAGCTCATCGAGGAGTGCATGATCGCGGCGAACGTCGCCGCGGCGCGTTTCCTGCTGCGCCACCGCATCGCCGCCCTCTACCGCGTCCACGAGGGCCCCAATCCGGACAAGCTCGAGGACCTGCGCACCTTCCTGGCTGAGCTCGGCCTTCGTCTCGGCGGGCGCGAGCGCCCGCAGGCGCGCCATTTCGCGCAGCTCCTCGACAAGGCGCGCGGGCGCCCCGACGAGCACCTCATCCAGACGGTGCTGCTGCGCTCGCTCTCCCAGGCCGTCTACAGTCCCGACAACGCCGGCCACTTCGGCCTCTCACTCGAGGCCTATACGCACTTCACCTCGCCCATCCGCCGTTACCCCGACCTCATGGTGCACCGGGCGATCCGCCACCTGCTCGCGGGCGGGGAGGCGCGCGCGTTCGAATACACGCACGCCGACATGGTGGTCCTGGGCGACGCCTGCTCGGCCGCCGAGCGCCGCGCCGACGAGGCCACGCGCGATGCGGTGACGTGGTTGAAGTGCGAGTTCATGATGGACAAGGTCGGGCAGAGCTTCGACGGCACCATCACCGGCGTGACCGGCTTCGGCGTCTTCGTCGAGCTCGACGGCATCTATGTCGAGGGGCTGGTACACATCACCGCGCTCGGGACCGACTACTTCCACTACGATCCGGCGCACCACCGCCTCACCGGCGAGCGTTCCGGGCGCGTCTTTCGCCTCGCCGACCGCGTGCGCGTGCAGGTGGTACGCGTCGACCTCGACGAGCGGCGCATCGATTTCGAGCTCGCCGAACCCGTCGCCGCTCCGGCCGCCGCGCGCCCCGGGCGCGGCCGGGCCCGGGGCGCGCGTCGACGCCGGCGCCCGTAGTCCGCACCATGGCGGCCGAGCGCTGGATCTTCGGCTATCACGCCGTGCGCGCCGCGCTCGACCGGGACCCCGCGGCCCTCGCCGGGCTGTGGGTGCAGAGCGGGCGGCACGACGCGCGCGTGCGCGCGCTGGTGGCACGCGCACAGGCCGCGGGCGTGACGGTGCATCGCGTCCCGCGGACCGCGCTCGACGAGCGCACCGGCGGGGGGCGCCATCAGGGCGTGGCCGTGCGCGCCGCCGGCGCCATCGACAGGCCGGCGGTGAGCGATCCGCTGGCGCTGATCGCGACGCTGACCGAGCCCGCCCTGCTGCTGGTCCTGGACGGGGTGCAGGACCCGCACAACCTCGGGGCCTGCCTGCGCACCGCCGAGGCGGCCGGGGCCCACGCGGTGATCGCCCCGCGCGACCGGGCCGTGGGGCTGACGGCCGCGGCGCGCAAGGTCGCGAGCGGCGCCGCCGGGCGCGTGCCCTTCCTGGCGGTGACCAACCTGGCGCGCACCCTCCAGGCGCTGCGCACCGAGGCCGGGGTGCAGGTCGTGGGCGCCGCCGCGGAGGCCCCGCTCTGCGTCTACGACGCCGGGCACCTCGACGGCCCGCTCGCGCTGGTGCTGGGCGGCGAGGCGCGCGGGCTGCGGCGGCTCACGCGTGAGCGCTGCGACCGCCTCGTCAGCCTGCCGATGGCCGGTAGCGTGGAGAGCCTCAATGTCGGCGTCGCCGCCGGGGTGCTGCTGTTCGAGGTGCGGCGCCGGCGCCGCGCGGCCGCAGGCGGTGGTGCGATTGCGCATGCGCCGGGGGTCCAGTAGAATGCCCGTTTCCCGAAGCAGGACCCCGGGGCCGCTACGGGCGGCCCGGCTCCTTGCCGGGCGCATCGGCGTCCGGCTGCCAACCCGTAAGGAGCGTGTTCGATGAAGCATTACGAGATCGTCTTCCTGGTCCACCCGGACCAGAGCGAGCAGGTGCCCGCCATGATCGAGCGCTACCGCGCGAGCGTCGAGTCGCGCGGGGGCACCGTTCATCGGCTCGAGGACTGGGGCCGACGCCAGCTCGCCTATCCCATCCAGAAGGTGCCCAAAGCGCACTACGTGCTGATGAACGTCGAGTGCAGCCAGGAGTCCCTGGACGAGATCACCAGCGCGTTCCGCTTCAACGACGCGGTCCTGCGCCACTTGGTCATCCGTCGCGACGCGGCGGTCACCGATCCCTCGCCGATGGCCAAGGGCCGCGAGGACCGTGAGCGCGACGGCTCGGAGCGCGGTGGGCGCGGTCGGCGTGACGAGGAGCGCGCGCCGCGGCGCGAGGCCGAGGCGGCACAGCCTGCCGCTGAGACCAAGACGGCACTGCCGGCTGCGGAGGCCGAGGAGGGCGCGGCGGCCGAGTGAATCGTGCGCCGCAACGGTTCCACCTGATTTCGGGCCCGGCCGCCGGCCGGGCATCCAACGAACGAGGACTCTGCCATGGCCCGGTTCTTCCGCCGCCGCAAGTACTGCCGCTTCACCGCGGAGGGCGTCAAGGAGATCGACTACAAGGACATCGCGACGCTGCGCCAGTACGTCACCGAGACCGGTAAGATCGTACCCAGCCGGATCACCGGTACGCGCTCGCGTTATCAGCGCCAGCTCGCCCGCGCCGTCAAGCGCGCGCGCTTCCTGGCGCTGTTGCCTTACACCGACCAGCATTGAGACCCGCGCCCGCCCGCCGGGCGCGCGAGCCGAGGACGCCGCGATGGAAGTGATCCTGTTGCAGAAGACCGAACACCTGGGGGACCTGGGCGACCGCGTCAGGGTGCGCCGCGGCTACGCGCGCAACTATCTCATTCCGCAGGGGCGGGCGACGGAGGCGACGCCGGACAACGTGGCCCGCTTCGAGGCGCGGCGCGCGGAGCTGGAGCGGCTCGCCGCCGAGGCGCTGGCCGCGGCCGAGGCGCGCCGCGAGCGGCTCGAGGGCGGCAGCTTCACGGTGGTCTCCAAGGCCGGCGACGAGGGGCGCCTGTTCGGCTCCGTCGGCACCGCCGAGATCGCCGCGGCCATCAGTGCGCAGGGCGTGCCGGTGGAGCGGCGCGAGGTACGCCTGCCGGGCGGTCCGCTGCGCCAGATCGGCGAGTACGAGGTGACCCTGCACCTGCACTCGGATGTGAACGCCGTGGTGAAGATCACTATCGTCGCGGAATAGGCGACCGTGCCCAACGCGCTGTCCCAGCAGGGGGAGACCGCCGACTCGGCGACTCAGGCGCTGCGGGTCCCGCCGCATTCGATCGACGCCGAGCAGGCGGTGCTCGGCGGCCTGATGCTCGAAAACCGGGCTTGGGAGCGGGTCTCGGACCGCATCACCGAGGAGGACTTCTACCGCCGCGACCACCGCCTGGTGTTTCGGGCGATCGCCGCATTGGCCGAGCGCGGCGCCCCCTTCGACGTGGTCACCATCGCCGAGCATCTGGAGAAGGCCGGCGAACTCAATACCGCCGGCGGGCTACCCTACCTGGGCACCCTCGCCGCGAACACGCCGAGCGCGGCCAATATCCAGGCCTACGCGGACATCGTCCGCGAACGCTCCATCCTGCGCCAGCTCATCCAGACCGGCACCGAGGTCGCCGACAGCGCCTTCCGCCCCGAAGGGCGCGATGCCGCCGAACTCGTCGATCACGCCGAGAAGCTGATCTTCCGCATCGCCGAGCGCGGCGCGCGCGGCCTGGGCGGCTTCACCAGCATCCGCGACCTGCTCACCCGCGTGGTCGACCGCATCGACACGCTCTATCAGCTCGACGAACCGATCACCGGACTGGCGACCGGGTTCGCCGACTTCGACGAACTCACCTCGGGGCTGCAGCCGGCGGACCTGATCATCGTCGCGGGCCGCCCGTCGATGGGCAAGACGACCTTCGCGATGAACCTCGCCGAGCACGCGGCCATCAAGAGCAAGGTCCCGGTCGCGGTTTTCAGCATGGAGATGCCCGGCGAGCAGCTCGCCATGCGCATGATGTCCTCGCTCGGACGCATCGACCAGCACCGCGTGCGCACCGGCAAGCTCCACGACGAGGACTGGCCGCGCCTGACCTCGGCCATGGACCTGTTGGCGGAGTCGCCGTTGTTCATCGACGACAGCTCCGCGCTTACGCCGACGGAGCTGCGCGCGCGCGCGCGCCGGCTCAAGCGCGAGCACGGCGAACTCGGCCTGATCGTGGTCGATTACCTGCAGCTCATGCAGGTCCCGGGCACGCGCGAGAACCGCGCCACGGAGATCTCCGAGATCTCGCGCTCGCTCAAGTCGCTGGCCAAGGAGCTGAACGTGCCGGTGGTGGCGCTCTCGCAGCTCAACCGCAGCCTCGAACAGCGCCCCAACAAGCGCCCGGTCATGTCGGACCTGCGCGAGTCGGGCGCCATCGAGCAGGATGCGGACGTGATCGTGTTCATCTACCGCGACGAGGTCTACAACGAGGACAGTCCGCAGAAGGGCATCGCCGAGATCATCATCGGCAAGCAGCGCAACGGTCCCATCGGCCACGTCAACCTCACCTTCCTCGGGCAGTACACGCGCTTCGAAAACCTGGCGCCGGAGTACTACGGGAACCCGGGGCCGGCGTGAGCCGCGCGGCGCCCAGCCCGCGCGCGCGCGCCGTCGTCGACCTCTGCGCCCTGCGCGCCAACCTGCGCCTGGCGCGGGCGCGCGCGTCGGGCAGCCGCGTGATGGCCGTCGTCAAGGCCAACGCCTACGGTCACGGACTCCTGGAGGTCGCGCACGCGCTCGCCGAGGCCGACGCCCTGGCGGTGGCCTGTATCGAGGAGGCGCTGGCGCTGCGCCGGGGCGGCGTGACCGGACGGGTGGTACTGCTCGAGGGCGTGGTGGAGGCGGCGGAACTCGAACTGGCCGCGCGCCACGACCTCGACATCGTCGTGCACCACGACAGCCAGCTCGGACTGCTGGATTCGGCCCGCGCGTTGCCCGCCCCGCTGCGGGTCTGGGTCAAGCTCGATACGGGCATGCATCGCCTGGGCTTCGCGCCGGGGGCCGCGCGTGCGATCTACGAACGTCTTTCGACGTCCCGGGCGGTGGGCGCGCTCGGCTGGATGACGCATTTCGCCTGCGCCGACGACCGCGACAGCGACGCGACCGCGCGCCAGCTTGCGGTCTTCGACGCCGCGCTCGAAGGGCTGCCGGGTGTACGCAGCGCTGCCAACTCGGGCGCGCTGCTCGGCTGGCCGCAGGCCCGTCTCGACTGGGTACGCCCCGGGATCCTGCTCTACGGCGTCTCGCCGTATCCCGCGCGCACCGGAGCGGACGAGGGTCTCGCGCCGGTCATGACGCTCGAGACGCGGCTGATCGCAGTCAACGCGCGTCGACGGGGCGACGCAATCGGCTACGGCGGGACCTGGGTCTGCCCCGAGGACATGGCGGTGGGCGTGGCGGCCATCGGCTACGGCGACGGCTACCCGCGCCATGCGGTCTCCGGAACGCCGGTGCTGGTGGGCGGGGCCCGGGCCGCCCTGATCGGGCGCGTGTCCATGGACATGATCACGCTCGACCTGCGCGGCCATCCGCACGCGCGGCCCGGCGACCCCGTGACCCTGTGGGGGCCGGGCCTGACGGTGGAGGAGGTCGCGCGCCACGCCGGCACGATCGCCTACGAGCTGCTGTGTGCGGTCGGCCCGCGCGTCCCCCGGCTCACCCGGGACGACGGCCCGTGAGTGCAGGGCCGGCCGGTTTTTGTCGTAACGGATTGATTCATAGGCCGGTGGTGCACGGTTCCGGCGCGATCCCGTATACTGGCGGGTGACGGAGACCGGGGCGCGCGCCGTGCCCGGGTCGGACAGGGGCCCACGGAGGGGCGGTCGCGGACACGGGTGCGCCGCCATGACGCCTTCGCCGACCGGGGTGGTGCGGACAGCGATCGGGACGCCCGCGCCGGCGCGCGCGCGGCGCGCCGGCGTCGAGCGCCGCCGGCGCGGGTTGCCGCCGCTGCGCTACCTGCTCCACGGCCGCCGCCGCCATGCGCGCCGCGTGGGCGATCAGGGTTACGTCGATCTCTACTCCCCGCTCGTCGCCGGCGCCTGCATCGCGACCCTGATGCTCTCCTGCCTCGACGCCTATTTCACCCTGTTATTGATCGCGGGCGGGGCGCGCGAGCTCAATCCGTTCATGGATGTGCTCCTGCACCGCGACCTGACGCTGTTCATCGGGGTCAAGGTCGCGCTCACCGCCGTCGGGCTGCTCGTGCTCACAGTCCATCACGACTTCCGTGTCGCCGGGCGGTTGCGCGTGCGGCACCTGAAATTCACGCTGTTCGGACTCTACGCGGCGCTGGTCGGCTACGAACTGGCGCTGCTCGTTTCCCGCTGAGGCGCACCGGCGCGGCGTGCGCAGCGCCCGCTCAGGCGCGTCGCCGGCCGGTGCGCAGGTGCCACGGTCCCCGCGGCAGCGCCTCGATCAGCGCCGCGGCCTCCAGCGGATCACCCACGTACTCCCCCTGGGCGGCGTCGCAGCCGAGTTCCCGCAGCCGCTCCCACAGGGCGCGGCTGCGCACGCCCTCGGCCACCACGCGCAGCCCGAGGTTGTGCGCCAGCTCGATCGTCGCGCGCACGATCACCGCGTCGTTGGCGTCCTCCAGCATGGCCATCACGAAGGACTGGTCGATCTTGAGTTCCTCGACCGGCAGGCGCTTGAGGTAGGCGAGCGAGGAGTACCCGGTCCCGAAGTCGTCGATCGACAGGCGCACGCCGAAGCCGTGCAGCCGGGTGAGGATCTCGAGGGCGCGGTCGCGGTCGGCCATGATCGCCCCTTCGGTGATCTCCAGCACGAGACGCGAGGGGGCGATGCGGTGCGCGGCCAGCAGGCCGGCGAAGGTGTCGGGGATCTGCGGGTCGAGGAGCACGCGCGGCGAGAGATTGACGCAGACGCCGATGTCGCGTCCCGCGCGGCCCCACTCCGCGCTCTGGCGCAGCGCCTCGTCGAGTACCCAGTGCGTCAGCGCCTGGATGAGGCCGGTGCGCTCGGCCAGCGGGATGAATTCGTCCGGAGGCATGAGCCCGTGCTGGGGGTGGCGCCAGCGCACCAGGGCCTCGACCTCGGTGAGTTCGCCGCGCGCCATCTCCACCTTCGGCTGGTAGTGCAGGCACAGGTGTCCGTGTTCGATGGCCTGGCGCAGCTCGCCCATGAGCACCAGGCGGCGCGGGCTGTACTGGTCGTGTCCCGCGGCGTAGCGGGCGAACCCGCTGTGGTTGCGTTTGGCGGCGTACATGGCGACCTCGGCGCGCTGCATCAGGGTGTCGGGGTCGGCGCCGTGTTCGGGGCAGACCGCGATCCCGATACTGGCATGCACCTCGAGATGGAGCCCGCCTACGACGCACGGGGGTTCGAGCGCGCGCAGCAGCTTGCGCGCGGAGAGTTCGGCGCCGTCGGCGTGATGGATCTTCGGGAGCAGTACGGCGAACTCGTCGCCGCCGAGCCGCGCGACGGTGTCCGGCGCGCGCAGCGCCGCCTTCAGGCGCGAGGCGACCTGCTTGAGCAGGAGGTCACCGTTGCAGTGTCCGAGGGTGTCGTTGATCTCCTTGAAGTGATCGAGGTCCATCACCAGGACCGCCAGGCACTCACCGCCGCGCCGGGCGGCGTTGACCGCCTGCGCCAGGCGGTCGTGGAGCAGGACGCGGTTGGGCAGATCGGTAAGCGGGTCGTGCGTCGCCTCGTAGGTCATCCGGCGCTCGGCGGCCTCGGCCTGAGCGCGCAGTTCGTTGGTCTGATCGACGACGGCGGCGCCGGCCTCGTAGGCCATGAGAGAGCCCGCGTACTGCCCCCAGACCGCGAACACGAACGGCATGGCGTCGAGGATCCACAGGGCGTAGTTGCTGCGCTGCGCCTCTATCAGCGCCTCGACGCTGACGGCGCCGGAATTCATGAACGCGGCCAGCAGCGAGGCGGCGGCGATGCACAGTGCGGCGATGATCACGCCGTAGAGCGCGTGGCGGTTGGCGCGCGCCTTGAGGAGCCGTGCGGTCCCGGCCAGGGTCTCGCTCGTCGTTGCGACCATATCGATCCCGTCCGGCCGTGGGTCCCGGCGGGGGTCCGGGCAATCCCGCAGGCCGGGGTTCGTCGCCTGATCCGCCCCCCGGTGACCGGGGGCCTTCCCGACCGCTCGCCCCCACACCGTGACTAGCGGCCGCTTCGGGCCCGGATTGAGCGCCCCGCGCGCCCTGCGTGATAGGATGCCGTGGCGGACCTCCGGGCGGCGGCCCGGGGGCCGGGGTAGCGCGGCGGTTGCGGCGGATTTCCCGGCGGATTTCCCCGTATATCTCGAAGGAGCGTCCTCACCATGGCGGCCCGATCGGTATTCGCCTGCACCGCGTGCGGGGCCCAGGCGCCGAAATGGAGCGGGCAGTGTCCCGACTGCGGGGCCTGGAACACGCTGGCCGAGACGAGCGCCCCCGCCGCACGCGGCGCGCGTTTCGCGGGCTACGCCGGCGGCGTGGCGGGCGATGCCCGGGTTCAGTCGCTGGCCGAGGTCGCGCCGGAGCGCCGACAGCGCATCGCCACCGGCATCGGCGAACTCGATCGCGCCCTCGGCGGCGGACTGGTGGCGGGGTCGGTGGTCCTGATCGGCGGCGATCCCGGGGTGGGAAAATCCACGCTGCTGCTGCAGGCGCTCGCCGCGCTGCCGGACGATACCCCCGGGCTCTATGTCAGCGGCGAGGAGTCGCCGCAGCAGATCAGCCTGCGCGCGCACCGGCTCGGGCTCGACGCCGGCCACCTGCGCCTGCTGGCCGAGACCCGTCTCGAAGAGCTGCTCGCCGCGGCCGAGCGCGAGCGCCCGCGGGTGCTGGTGGTCGATTCCATCCAGACGGTCTATACGGAACTGCTGCAGTCCGCGCCCGGCGCGGTGGCGCAGGTGCGCGAGAGTGCCGCGCAGCTCGTGCGCTACGCCAAGCGCAGCGGCACCGCCGTGTTCCTGATCGGACACGTCACCCGCGAGGGGACCATCGCCGGCCCGCGGGTGCTCGAACACATGGTCGACACCGTGCTCTATTTCGAGGGCGATCCCGGCGGGCGCTTCCGCGTCGTGCGCGCGGTCAAGAACCGCTTCGGGGCGGTCAACGAACTGGGTGTGTTCGCCATGGGCGATACCGGCCTGCGCGAGATCGGCAACCCCTCGGCGATCTTCCTGTCGCGGCACGAGGAGCCGGTCCCCGGGAGCGTGGTCATGGTCACCCGCGAAGGGACGCGACCGCTGCTCGTCGAGGTCCAGGCCCTGGTCGATGCCGGGCACTCCGGCAATCCGCGGCGCGTGCCGCTGGGCATGGATCAGAACCGCCTGGCGATGCTGCTCGCGGTGCTGCACCGCCACGGCGGCGTGGCCGTCTACGATCAGGACGTCTACGTCAATGTGGTCGGCGGGGTACGCGTCGGCGAGACCGCGGCCGATCTCGCGGTGCTGCTGGCGGTGCTGTCGAGTTTCCGTGGGCGCGCCCTGCCCGCGGATCTGGCGGTGTTCGGTGAAGTGGGGCTGGCGGGCGAGATCCGCCCGGTGCCCGGCGGGCCGGAGCGCCTGCGCGAGGCCGCCAAGCACGGCGTGCGCCGCGCGATCGTGCCGCACGGCAACGTCCCCAAGGGCGGGGTCGAGGGGATCCGGATCCAGGCGGTGCGGCGCCTCGCGGAGGTGCTCGAGGCCCTCTGAACCCCCGCCGGCCGCAGCCGGAATCCTGCTGCCGGACGCGGCCCGGTCAGCCGAGCGCCGAGAGTTCGCGATCGAGCAGTGCGGGGTCGCCCAGGTTCAACTCCACCAGGCGCCGCAGGTGCGCGATGCTGTCGAGGTCGATGTGCTGGCAGCGCAGGCCGAGGTGATCCGCTTCGGCGTGCACCACGGCGACCTCCATGCGGATGCTCGCGCCCGCGTCGAGGAGGATCTCCAGGGCCAGATCGGCCCCGGGCTCCGCGTTCCAGTCGGCGGGCCGTTCGAGCAGCACCCCCTTGAGCGAGATGTCGAGCAGCCTCCCGCGCCATTCGCCGCCGTCGGGCGCGCGCAACACGGCCTGCGCGTCGAACGGGATACGGCTGAACCGGCGGCGCTCGTCGCCGCTGCCCGGTGTCGTCATCGCGCCCCTCCGCCGGGGTGCCCGGTGTCCGCGATAGGATAGCACCGCGCAGGGCCAGGGGGCGAAAAAACCGCCCGGTTCGTTGTGCGCCCGACGCCCGATCCCGCGTATGCCGGCTATTCGGGCCCCTTGGACGCCTGTGCCTCGCGAGTCCGCACCTCGCCGCCGTCGGGCGTCGTGTCGCGCGGGCGCCGGGGAGTCGGCCAGATGCGGACTTTACGTATCGCGTTGTCCTGCGCCTGGACGACCTCCATCGGATAGCCGGCGAGCATCAGGCTGGTGTTCGCCTCCGGGATGTGTTCGAGGTATTCGAGGATGAGCCCGTTCAGCGTCTTCGGGCCGCCGGTCGGCAGGCGCCAGTGCATCGTCCGGTTGAGGTCGCGGATGTTGGCGCTGCCGTCGACGAGGTAGGAGCCGTCGGGTTGCGGTACGACATCGCGGATCGAGGCCGAGGGATCGGTGGTGAATTCGCCGACGATCTCCTCGAGGATGTCCTCGAGCGCGACCAGGCCCTGGATGTCGCCGTACTCGTCCACCACCAGACCGACGCGGCCCTTGTGGCGCTGGAAGTTGAGGAGCTGGCGGTTGAGCGGGGTCCCCTCGGGAATGAAGGTGGGTTCGCGCACCGCCGTGCTCAGGGTCTCTGGAGTCAGTGCCCCGCGGGCGATCAGCGGCAGGATGCGGCGGACATGGAGAAAGCCGAGGACGTTGTCGATGCTTTCCCGGTAGACGGGAAGGCGGGTGTACTGGCTGGTGGTGAGTTGCTCGACGATGGTGTCCCAGTCGTCATCCAGATCGATGCCGACGATCTCGTTGCGCGGGACCATGATGTCCTCGACGGTCACACGCTCGAGGTCGAGGATGCTCAAGAGCATCTTTTGGTGGCGGCGCGGGATCATCGCGCCGGCCTCCATCACCACCGTGCGCAGTTCCTCCTCGTTGAGGTGGGTCACGGAGGCCTCGTCCAGCGGTACCCCGACGGCGCGCAGCAGCGCGTTGGCGATGGCGTTGATCCCGCGTACCACCACGTTGAGCACGCGCAGCATCGGGTGCAGCACGAAAGAGGCGGGCAGGGCGACGCGCTCGGGGTGCAGGGCGGCGAAGGTCTTGGGCGCGACCTCGGCGAAGATCAGTACGACGAAGGTCAGCAGACCGGTGGCGATTGCGATCCCGGCCTCCCCCATGAGCCGCAGGGCAATGATCGTGGCGATCGACGAGGCCAGGATGTTGGCGAAGTTGTTGCCGAGCAGGATCAGTCCGATCAGGCGGTCGGGGCGCTCGAGCAGGCGGCTGGCGCGGACCGCTCCGGGATGTCCCGCCTTGGCCAGATGGCGCAGCCGGTAGCGGTTGAGGGCCATCAGCCCGGTCTCGGCTCCGGAGAAAAAGGCGGAAACGAAGATCAGTACGACCAGCGCGCCGAACAGCGCACCCAAAGGGACATTGTCCAAGCGGACACCGCCTCGTCGAGTCGGGGATCGGTTCCATGTTCGAGGCTCGCGCCCGGCCCTGTCAAGGGCCGCCGGGCGCGAGCCCGCGTTCAGCCCGCGACGCGATGCAGGACCAGATCGAGGACGAACTTGGTGCCGAAGTAGGCGAGCATCAATGCGAAGATGCCGCCGAGGGTCCAGCGGATCGCAACCGGCCCGCGCCAGCCGAAGCGCCATCGCCCCCACAACAGCACGGCGAATACCACCCACGCGATGATCGACAGGACCGTCTTGTGCACCAGGTGCTGGTTGAAGATGTCGTGGAGGAAGAACAGGCCGGTGACCAGCGCCAGGCTGAGGAGAATGAATCCGACGGTGATCATCTGGAACAGCAGCGTCTCCATGGTCTGGAGCGGAGGCAGCGCGCGTACCAGGCCGCCCGGATGCTTGTTGCGCAGGTGATGGTGCTGGACCGCCAGGAGGATGGCCTGCAGCGAGGCCACGCTCAGGACGCTGTAGGCGAGCAGCGAGATCACGATGTGCGCGTCGAGGCCCCACCACACGTGCCCGAGAAACTGCGGGGCGTGGAAGAGTCCGTCCAGGATCACGGTCACCGCCGCCACCGGGTAGAGCAGGACGCCGACGCTCTCCACCGGCCGCCCGAGCGCGAGCAGCAGCATCAGGACGACCATGATCCAGGCGACGAGGGAGAGGGCGTTGAAGAAGCCGAGGTTGAGCGTGCCGTGGCCGAAGAGGCTGTGGTAACTGACGGCCGCGTGGAGTACGGCCGCCACGGCGCCCGGCAGCAGCGCGCGGGGTTTCGCAGCCCCCTCGCCGTGGGCGGTGCGCAACAGCCGTCGGCCGAGCAGGACCGTGGCGGCCACATAGCTGAGCATCGCCAGGAGGCTGATCGCGCCGAAAATCGGGCCGGAGGATCCGCCAGTGCTCACGCCATGGGTTCCGTTCGGGACAGGGCCGGAAAACGCGGGCATGCGGGGGCGGCCGTACTGCCGCCGTGCCGCAGGGCCCGCCAGTCGGTATAATCCCACGCGCGCATGTATGGCACAAGCGCCGCGGCCGCCGCCGGCGGTCGGCGCGCCGATTCTCGGAAACGGAGCCCGGGTGATGTTCGACAGTCTCAGCGAGCGGTTGCGCGGCACGCTGCGCCGTGTCCGGGGCCAGGGGCGCCTGACCGAGGACAACGTCCGCGACGCGCTGCGCGAAGTGCGCATGGCCCTGCTCGAGGCCGACGTCGCGCTGCCCGTGGTGCGCGAATTCGTCGAACGGGTGCGCGAGCGCGCGCTCGGGCGCGAGGTGGCGGCCAGCCTCACGCCCGGTCAGGCGCTCGTGAAGGTCGTGCACGACGAACTCGTCGCCGTGATGGGTGCGGCGGGCGCGGGGCTCGATCTCAAGACGCGTGCCCCGGCGGTCGTGCTCATGGCCGGGCTGCAGGGCTCGGGCAAGACCACCACCACCGCCAAGCTCGCGCGCCGCCTGCGCGAGCGCGAGGGTCGCAAGGTCCTGGTGGCGAGTTGCGACGTCTATCGGCCCGCCGCCATCGAGCAACTGCGCACGCTGGCCGCGGAGGTCGGTGCGGAGTTCCATCCGAGCGACCCATCCCAGGACCCGGTGGCGATCGCGGCGGCCGCCGTCGATGCGGCGCGACGCCGCTTCGTCGACGTGGTCATCCTGGATACCGCCGGGCGGCTGCACATCGACGCCGGGATGATGGACGAGATCCGCCGCATCCACGCCCAGGTGCATCCGGTCGAGACCCTGTTCGTCGTCGACAGCATGACCGGCCAGGACGCGGCCAACACCGCGCGCGCCTTCCACGAGGCTCTGCCGCTGACCGGGGTGGTGCTCACCAAGACCGACGGCGACGCGCGCGGGGGTGCGGCGCTGTCGATCCGGCACATCACCGGGTGTCCGATCAAGTTCCTCGGGGTGGGGGAGAAGAGCGCCGCGCTGGAACCGTTTCACCCCGACCGCGTCGCCTCGCGCATCCTCGGCATGGGCGACGTGCTCAGCCTCGTCGAGGAGGCCGAGCAGAAGGTCGACAAGGACAAGGCGGCGCGGCTCGCGGGCAAGCTGGCCAAGGGCAAGGGCTTCGACCTCGCCGATTTCCGCGACCAGCTCGAGCAGATGCAGCGCATGGGGGGGTTGGCGGGATTGCTCGAGAAGCTGCCGGGGGCGGCGGACCTGCCGGCGGGGGTCAAGGGCCGGATCGACGACGGCGAGGTGCGGCGGATGATCGCCATCATCGGATCCATGACTCCGCACGAGCGGCGCTTCCCCGACGTGATCCGCGGCTCGCGCAAGCGGCGCATCGCCGCCGGCTCCGGGACCCAGGTCCAGGAGGTCAACCGGCTGCTCAAGCAGCACTCCCAGATGCAGAAGATGATGAAAAAGATGGGCAAGAAGGGAGGACTCGCCGGCCTGCTGCGCGGGCGCAAGGGTGGTTTCCCCCCCGGGCTGCCGTTCTGAGGTCCGCCCCCGGGGCCTCTCCCGGGGCGTCGCCGGGGCCGTTCCGGGCCCGCGCCGGGGGCCGCGGGCTTCCTTTTTGCCGGGATATCCGTAAAATGCCCGGTTTGACCCGGGTCGCCGCCTTTAGGCCGCGGCCCGCGCGAACCCGATCGAGAGGACCGGTCCTTATGGTTACCATCCGGCTGGCGCGGCGCGGAGCGACCAAGCGCCCCTTCTACAACATCGTCGTGGCCGACAGCCGCAACGCGCGCGACGGCCGTTTCATCGAACGGCTGGGCTATTTCAATCCGATCGCCACCGGCGGCGAGACGCGCCTGCACCTGGACACCGAGCGCCTGGAGTACTGGCTCGCGCGCGGCGCGCAGGCCTCTGAGCGCGTCGCCGGCCTGATCAAGGCCGGGAGCCGGACGCCGGCCGCCCCCGCGGCGTCCTGAGGCGGGTCGCCGCGGGCGGCGACCCCCGCGGTCCGGCTCCGATGGCCGCGACGCGGACGCCCCGGTTCGTACCGGTCGGGAAGGTCTCCGGGGTCTACGGCGTTCGCGGCTGGGTGCGGATCTACTCCTATACGGAGCCCCGCGAGGCCATTCTGGAATATGTGCCCTGGTGGCTGTCGGGGGCGTCGGGGTGGGTCGCGCACACCCTCGCGGAGGGACGCCGCCACGGCAAGGGCGTCGTCGCGCGGCTCGAGGGCTGCACCGACCGGGACGCCGCCGGCGGCTGGGTCGGCCGCGAGATCGCGGTGCGCCGCGAGCAGCTCCCAGACCCCGGTCCCGACGGGTACTACTGGGTCGATCTGGTCGGTCTGCGGGTGGTGACGCGCGACGGCCGGCCCCTGGGGACGGTCAGTCGGCTGCTCGAGACCGGGGCGAACGACGTGCTCGTGGTGCAGGGCGAGCATGAGCGGCTCATCCCGTTCGCGATCGGCCCGGTGGTCCGGGCCGTCGACCGCGAACGCGGCGTGATCGAGGTCGACTGGGAGCCGGATTTCTGACGTTGCCTGGAGCGCCCGCTCATCGCGGGGACGAGAAGCCGCTTCGGAGCGGACCAGAGCGGACCGGGGCGGACCGGAGCGGCCCCGCCCGGGTGGATCTGAATGGGCCCGGGGGGCGCCGGGGTGGAGGCGCCGGATGCGCATCGATGTGGTGACGCTGTTTCCGGCACTGGTCGACGCGATCACCGCCTACGGGGTCGTCGGGCGCGCGCGCGAGCGCGGGCTGGTCGAGGTGGCGACGTGGAATCCGCGTGACTACACCGCCGATCGCCATCGTACGGTCGACGACCGACCGTACGGCGGGGGACCGGGAATGGTGATGTGTGCCGGGCCCTTGAGCGCCGCGATCCGTGCGGCGCGCGCCGCCGCGGGGCCCGCGACGCCGGCCGTCTACCTCACGCCGCAGGGGCGGCGTCTGGATCAGGCGGGCGTGCGCGCCTTCGCCGCGCGTCCCGGGCTGATCCTGGTCGCCGGCCGCTATGAGGGGGTGGACGAGCGCGTCATCGAGGCCGAGATCGACGAGGAGTGGTCGATCGGCGACTATGTGCTGAGCGGCGGCGAGCCGGCGGTGCTGGTGCTGGTGGATGCGGTGGTCCGGTTGCTCCCGGGCGTCCTGGGGGCGGCGGAATCGGCCGGACAGGATTCCTTCAGTGCGGGCCTGCTCGAGTACCCGCAGTACACGCGCCCGGAGGTCTTCGCCGGGCGCCGGGTCCCGCCGGTGCTGCTCGGCGGCGACCACGGGGCGGTGCGGCGCTGGCGCCTGAAGCAGGCGCTCGGCCGGACCTGGCGGCGGCGCCCCGAACTGCTGGAGGCGCTGGCGCTCGACGCCGAGGCCCGCGCGTTGCTGGAGGAATATGTCCGCGAGTGCGGGCGCGATGCGGATTGAATCGACGAACTGGCAGAGGGGCCGTGATCATGGCTAACGTCATCGAAGAGATCGAACACGAACAGATGGGGCGCGAGCTGCCGGCGTTCGCCGCCGGGGACACGGTGGTGGTGCAAGTGAAGGTGAAGGAAGGCACGCGCGAGCGCCTCCAGGCGTTCGAGGGCGTGGTGATCGCCAAGCGCAACCGCGGCCTGAACTCCTCCTTCACCGTGCGCAAGGTCTCGCACGGGGAGGGCGTGGAGCGCGTGTTCCAGACCTACAGCCCGGCCCTGGATTCGGTGCAGGTCAAGCGCCGCGGCGACGTGCGCCGCGCCAAGCTGTACTACCTGCGCGAGCGTGAGGGCAAGGCGGCCCGGATCAAGGAGAAGCTCGGTCGCAAGCGGGCGGACTGAGCGGGGGAGCGGCGGTGCTGGCGACGCACGTGGGCGCGGCTGCGGGGATCCGCTTCACGGCGGCGGCGCCCTTCGGCTCGATCGCCGGTGAACTGCGCGGCGGGCGGCTCTGGGCGCTGGAGTTGCACCCGCACCCCCCTGCCGGTGCGGGCGATCGCCCGCCCGCGGAGCTGGCCGCCGCGCTGCGGCGCTACCTTCGCGACCCGGCCGCGTCGTGGTCGCTGCCCCTGGCGCGCCGCGGGACCGATTTCCAGCGCCGGGTCTGGGCCGCACTGCGGCGCATACCCGCCGGCCGCACCATGACCTACGGAGAGTTGGCGCGCCGGCTCGGCAGCGGGGCGCGCGCCGTCGCGGCCGCCTGCCGCGCCAACCCCGTCGCCCTGATCGTCCCCTGCCATCGCGTCGTCGCCCGCGGCGGCATCGGCGGCTACCAGGGAGTCCGGTCCGGGCCCGAGGTGGAACTCAAGCGCTGGCTCCTGTCCCACGAGGGCGCCCTTCGGGCCGACTGACCCCGCCGCCGGTCGGGCGATCCCTCCCCGCGTCGTCCGGCGCGGCCTTGAAAGCCGTGCACCCTGCCCCTACCTTTGACGCGACGATCGTCCCAACCGTGCGGGAGGCGGTGATGACCGAGGTCGAGGCCCACAAGGAAACCCTCAGCTTCCAGGCCGAGGTTCGGCAGTTGCTGAACCTCATGATCCACTCGCTGTACTCGAATCGTGAGATCTTCCTGCGCGAGATGATCTCCAATGCCGCCGACGCGTGCGACAAACTGCGTTTCGAGGCCCTGACCGACGATGCCCTCTACGAGGGCGATACGGACCTGGCGGTGCGCATCACCGTCGATCGCGAGCGGCGCACGATCACCATCGCCGACAACGGCATCGGCATGACGCGTACCGAAGTGGTGGAGAACATCGGCACCATCGCGCGTTCCGGCACGCGCCAGTTCCTCGAGCGTCTCACCGGGGACCAGTCCAAGGATGCACGCCTGATCGGGCAGTTCGGCGTCGGTTTCTATTCCGCGTTCATCGTCGCCGACCGGGTCACCCTGTACACCCGGCGCGCGGGGCTCGGCCCGGAGCACGGCGTGCGGTGGGAATCGGACGGGCAGGGCGAATACAGCCTGGAGACCGTCGAGCGCCCGGCCCGCGGTACCGAGGTCGTCCTGCACCTGCGCGAGGGCGAGGACGAGTTTCTCGACCCGTTGCGCCTGCGCACCATCGTGCGCAAGTACTCCGACCATGTCCCGCTGCCGATCCGCATGCCCAAGGAGGACGGGGAGGGCGAGGAGACGGTCAATCGCGCCTCGGCCCTGTGGGCGCGCCGCCGCTCGGAGGTGTCCGACGAGGAGTACCGGGAGTTCTACAAACAGGTCGCGCACGACTTCGAGGACCCGCTGTTGTGGATACACAACCACGTCGAGGGGCGGGTCAGCTACGATTCGCTGCTCTACATCCCCGCGCGCGCGCCCTTCGACCTGTGGGACCGCGAACGCCGCCACGGCGTCAAGCTCTACGTAAGGCGCGTCTTCATCCTCGATGACACCGAGCACCTGCTGCCCCAGTACCTTCGGTTCGTCCGCGGGGTCGTCGACTCCGACGACCTGCCGCTGAACATCTCGCGCGAGATCCTGCAGCACAACCGCGAGATCGAGCAGATCCGCACCGGCGCTGGTCAAGCGCGTGCTCGACGCCCTGGAGGAGCTGGCGGAGAAGGACGCGGAGAAATACGCGCGCTTCTGGAAGACCTTCGGCGCGGTGATGAAGGAGGGGCCGGCCGAGGACTACGCCAACCGCGACCGTATCGCCGCGCTCCTGCGTTTCGCCTCCACGCATACGGATCGCCCGGACCAGGACGTCTCGCTGCGCGACTACGTCGCGCGCATGAAGGAGGGGCAGGACAAGATCTACTACATCACCGCCGAGAGCTTTGCAGCGGCCGACCACAGCCCGCACCTGGAGCTGCTGCGCAAGAAGGGCGTCGAGGTCCTGCTGCTCTACGAGCGCGTCGACGAGTGGCTGGTGTCCCACCTTACGGAGTTCGATGGCAAGCCGCTGCAGTCGGTGGCCAAGGGCGACCTCGATCTGAGCGCCCTCGAGGACCAGGAGGAACGGCGCAGCGCCGAGCAGGCGGAGGCGGACTACAAGGACCTGCTCGAGCGCATGCGCGGGGTGCTCGGAGAGCGCGTGAAGGACGTGCGGGTCAGCCGGCGCCTGACCGATTCGCCCGCGTGCCTTGTGCTCGACGAGCACGACATGTCGGTGCACCTGCAACGGGTGCTCAAGGCCGCGGGCCACGAGGTACCGGCGGGCAAGCCGGTACTCGAGGTCAATCCAGGACATCCGCTGGTGCGGCGCCTGAAGGCGGAATCCGATCAGGCACGGTTCTCCGACTGGACGTTGATCCTCTTCGACCAGGCGCTGCTCGCCGACGGTGGTCAGCTCGAGGACCCGGCGGCCTTCGTCGGGCGTCTGAACGACCTGCTGCTACGCCTCTCGCTGCAGTGACCGCGCCGGCGGCGCGTGCCGCTTGAACCTCCCGGTCGCCATCCTGGCGCTGGCGCTCGGCGCCGTGGCGGCGCAGACGCTGGGGCTGTTGCGCGTGGCGATCTGGCGGATCATCGCCCTCGGCGCGGCGGCGATGCTCCTCACGGGGGGGATCACGCCGTTGGGTGCGCTACGGGCGATCGATCCGTCGGTGATGGTGTTCCTCGCCGCGATGTTCGTCCTCGGCGAGGCAATGGAGCGCAGCGGCTATCTCGCCCACCTCGCCGACCGGCTGTTCGCCTGCGCCGGTTCGGTCGATGTCCTGGTGTTGATGCTGATCTTCGGCGTCGGCGCCGCCTCCGCCCTGCTCATGAACGACACCCTGGCGGTGGTCGGTACGCCGCTGGTGCTGGCGCTGGCGCGCGAGCGCGGGGTCGAGCCGCGCCTGTTGCTCCTGGCGCTGGCCTTCGCGGTGACCCTGGGAAGCGTCATGAGCCCGGTCGGCAACCCGCAGAACCTGCTGATCGCCGTGCACGGCGGGATGGCGGATCCATTCGTCAGTTTTTTCGGCCGGCTCGGGGTTCCGACGCTGATCAACCTGCTGCTCGCCTACGGGGTGTTGCGGCTGTACTACCGCCGTCACTTCCACCGCCTCGCGGCGGCCGGCCCGGTACGAGCGCCCTCGGATCCGGCGCTGGCGCGCCGGGCGCGCGCCGGCATGACGATCTTCGCGGCGCTGGTGATCGCGCGCATCGCGCTCCGCGCGGCCGCACCCGCGCTGGATTTTCCGCTGCCGCTCGCGGCGGCGCTTGCGGCGCTTCCGGTCCTGCTCTCCCGGCGCCGTGTGGAACTGCTGCGAAACCTCGACTGGGGTACGCTGATATTCTTCGCCGCGCTCTTCATCCTCGTGCGCGGCGTCTGGGACAGCGGTTTCTTCCAGACCTGGCTGGAGCGCACGCATCCGGCGATCGGTTCGGTGCCCACCGTCCTCGGCGCCGGGGCGCTGCTCAGTCAGGTGCTGTCCAACGTGCCCCTGGTCGCCCTCTATCTGCCGCTGCTGCGGCACGCGGGTGCCCCCGAGACCGCGTTTCTCGCACTCGCGGCGGGGAGCACGGTTGCGGGCAACCTGTTTCTCTTCGGCGCCGCGAGTAACGTGATCATCGCGCAGGGCGCGGCGCGGCGCGGTGTGACCGCGCTCCGGTTCGCCGACTTCGCCTTCGCGGGGCTCCCGCTGGCCCTCGCCAACCTCACGGTCTACTGGGCGTTTTTTCGTTGGTGCTGAAAATACCGGCGGCGGACCGGAACCGGTGCCGGCCGACGGGGTCTCATTCTTCGATGCGCGTCGTGCCGCCTTCCCGCGCGCGCCCCCGGAGGCGCGTGCTAGACTGGACCGTGACTCGGTTCGGCGGCGGGTCGAGGCGCGAAGCGCGATCGCGGCATTCGGGACCGCCCCATCGCGGCTCGACGGTACGCAGAGCCGGTTGCATGCTCGCCTTCAGGGACGGCGTACCCCCAACGACGGAGAGATCCCCGTGGACTCGGAACCGCAAATCCCGACAGGCCCGGCGCCCGGAGAGACCCCGGCGGCCGATCGCGTGCGCATCGACAAATGGCTCTGGGCCGCGCGTTTTTTCAAGACGCGCGCATTGGCGGCGCAGGCCGTCTCGGGCGGCAAGGTCCAGGTCAACGGCGCACGCAGCAAGTCCTCGCGCGAGCTGCATCCCGGTGATCGGCTGAACATCCGCCGTGGTCCGTTCGAATACGTCGTCGTCGTCCGTGCGCTGACCAAGCGTCGCGTGCCCGCCGCCGAGGCGGCGTTGCTCTACGAGGAGACGCCGGAGAGCCGCGCGGAGCGTGAACGGGTGGCGGCGGCGCGCCGCACCGAGGGACCCGCACCGGCGCCTGAACATCGCCCGGACAAACGTCAGCGCCGTCGGCTCTTCCGCGTCATCGGCCGCGGCCGCTGACGCCGCCGTCGGCACCCCCGTCGCCGACAGGCCGATGCCCGCTCCCGTCACGCCGCACCTGGCCGCCGATACGATCATCGAACTCGTCGATCGCCCCGACCGGCCCATCGTGCTGATCGCCCGGCGCAACCCCCCCTACGGCTGGGCCCTGCCCGGCGGGTTCGTCGACGTTGGCGAGCGCGTGGAGACGGCCGCCGTGCGCGAGGCCCTGGAGGAGACCGGTCTGAGCGTGCGTCTGCGTGCGTTGCTCGGCTGCTATTCCGATCCGCGGCGCGACCCTCGCGGCCATACGGTGAGTGCGGTGTACGTCGCCGAGGCGCGCGGCGATCCCAGGGCCGGCGACGACGCGCGCGAGTGCGGCGTATTCGATCCCGCCCGCCTGCCGCCGCTCGCGTTCGACCACGCGCGCATCCTGGAGGACTACCTGCGTTTTCGCGACGACGGGCGTCTGCCGGTCCCGGACGCGCCCGGATCGTGACGCCGCGCGCTTGCGCGGCGCCCGGTGCTCACCCGGCGGGCGTGTCGCCCGCCGAATCGCCCTGTTGCGCGGCGACCTCGCGGCGGACCTCGTCCATGTCGAGCGCCTTGGCCTTTTCGAGCACGTCCTCAAGGGCGGCCGCGGGGAGCATCCCGGGCTGCGAGAAGAGGATGATCTTCTCGCGGAACAGCGTGAGGGTGGGGATCGAGCGGATCTGGAACATCCCCGCCAGTTCGCGCTCCTCGTCGGTGTTGACCTTACCGAAAACGACCTCGGGGTGCTGCTCGGAGGCGGCTTCGAACACGGGAGCGAACGAGCGGCACGGGCCGCACCAGGGCGCCCAGAAGTCGAGCACGACCATGTCGTTTCGGTCGATGAGCTCCTCGAAGTTTTCCTTGGTGACGGCGACGGTGGCCACGGGTGTTTCCTCGCTGAAAGGGCGGCCGGGAGGCCGCAAAACGACGTGGGGGCCAGCGTACTACGGCGCGGGAGGAGACGGCAAATGACCCCTGCGGCGGAGGATCAACCGACCTTCGGCAGCCGCTCCAGCGCCGCCCGGATCGCTTCCTCGGGATATTCGTAGTCTTCGAGTTCGCCGTTGAAATAGCGGTCGTAGGCGGCCATGTCGAAATGGCCGTGCCCCGACAGGTTGAACAGCAGCGTGCGCGGCTCGCCGCTCTCGCGGCAGCGCAGGGCCTCGTCGACGACGGCGCGGATGGCATGGGCGGACTCGGGCGCCGGGATGATCCCCTCGGCGCGGGCGAACAGCACCCCCGCCTCGAAGGTGGCCACCTGCGGGACCGCCACCGCCTCGACGAGTCCTTCGTGGTGGAGCTGGCACACGAGCGGCGAGTCGCCGTGGTAGCGCAGCCCGCCGGCGTGGATGCCCGGCGGTACGAAATCGTGACCGAGCGTGTACATGCGCATCAGGGGCGTGAGCCCGACGGCGTCGCCGAAGTCGTAGGTGTAGGTACCGCGCGTCAGGGTCGGACAGGAGGTCGGCTCCACCGCCACCAGGCGCACCTCGCGTCCCGCGGCCTTGTCGGCGAAGAACGGGAACGCGATGCCGCCGAAATTGGATCCGCCGCCGCAGGGTGCGAAGACCACGTCCGGGTACTCCCCGGCGCGCGCCATCTGCTCGCGCGCCTCGAGGCCGATGACCGTCTGGTGCAGCAGGACATGATTGAGCACGGAGCCGAGCGCGTAATTGGTGTCCGCGCGCGAGGCGGCCTCTTCGACCGCCTCCGAGATGGCGATTCCGAGCGAGCCGGGCGAGTCGGGGTCGCCGGCGAGGATCCTGCGCCCGGATTCGGTCCGCTCGCTCGGGCTCGCCACCACCTCGGCCCCCCAGGTCTGCATCATCGAGCGGCGGTAGGGTTTCTGGTGGTAGCTCACCTTGACCATGTAGACGCGCACGTGCAGGCCGAGCAGTTGTCCGGCCAGCGCCAGCGCGGAGCCCCATTGGCCGGCCCCGGTCTCGGTGCTCAGACGGGTGATGCCCGCCTCGCGGTTGTACCAGGCCTGCGCCACCGCGGTGTTGGGTTTGTGCGAGCCCGCGGGGCTCACGCCCTCGTACTTGTAGTAGATGTGCGCCGGGGTGGCCAGCGCCTCCTCGAGGCGGCGGGCGCGATAGAGCGGGCTCGGGCGCCACAGCCGGTAGATTTCGCGGATCGGTTCGGGGATGGGGATCCAGCGCTCGGTCGAGACCTCCTGCTCGATCAGCGCCGGCGGGAAGATCGCGCCGAGCGCCGCGGGGGAGACGGGCCGCCCGTCGGGGCCCAGCGGGGGGTCCGGGGGGGAGGGCAGATCGGCGATGACGTTGTACCAGTGGGTGGGGATCGCCGACTCTTCGAGCAGGATCTTGGTATCGGACATGGCTTGCTCCTCACGCGCGGATCGCGCCGATGGTCCGGCAATTTCCCTGTATTTGCAAGGTGCAAGCGCCCGCGGCCCCCGCGGCCGGGGCGGGTCTGGTAAGCTATCCGACGCCCGCCGCGGCCCGAACCGAATCCACACCGCCCCGGTCGCCCGAACCTCGCGCGGCCGGCGCCGGCGGCCGCGGCGACCCCCTGGAGGAGGCATGAGACCGTCACATCTGCGCGCCGTCCTGGAACGCGAATTCCTCAGCGCCCGCGAAGGGCAGCACACCCCGGTCATGGTGTGGGGACCGCCCGGGATCGGCAAGTCGCAGATCGTCGCCCAGGTCGCCGCCCACCACCGGGTGCCGATGATCGACGTGCGGCTCTCGCAGATGGAGCCGAGCGACCTGCGCGGGATCCCGTTCCGGGTCGGCGACACCGTGGAGTGGGCGGTGCCGGGCCTGCTGCCCGACGCCGAGCGTCACGGCGCCCACGGCATCCTGTTCCTGGACGAGATCACCTCGGCTGCGCCGAGCGTTTCGGCGGCGGCCTATCAGCTCATCCTCGATCGCAGCCTCGGCGCCTACGCGATTCCCCCGGGCTGGGCGATCTTCGCCGCCGGCAACCGCCAAGGCGACCGCGGCGTGACCTATACCATGCCGGCGCCGCTCGCCAACCGCTTCTCCCATTTCGAACTCGAGGTGAACCTCGACGACTGGGTGGCGTGGGCCCACCGCAACGCGATCGACGAGCGCCTGATCGCGTTTCTGCGCTTCCGTCCGGAGTTGCTGTTCGACTTCGATCCGGCGCACAACGCCATGGCCTTTCCCTCGCCGCGCTCCTGGGAGTTCGCCCACCGGGCGCTGCAGAAATTCGACGACCACGCCGACCTGCTCGGCGAGGCGTTGCAGGCGTGCGTCGGACCCGCGGCGGGGGTGGAGCTGGCGGCGTTCGTGCGCAATCTCGATCGCCTCCCCGACGTCGAGGCGATCCTGCGCGGCGAGGCTGTCGAAGTACCGGAAGAACTCGATCTGCAGTATGCGGTGGCCTCGGCGCTGGTCGGGCGCGCCGCACGCGCGCGCGGAGACACAGACGCGACGCCGGTCTACGGACACATCCTCGACTACGCCGGGCGTTTCCCGCAGCGCGAGATCGGGGTGATGCTGGTCTCGGACATGCACCGTGCGATCGGCGAGGAGCTGTTTGCGGTCCCGCAGTTCTCGAACTGGGCCAAGGCGGTGGCCGACGTGATGCTCTTCGACCTGTGAGCGGCGGCATCGGACGCGGTCCATGGCCGAAGACGAGATCGATACGAAGCTGAGCGCGGCGCGCACTCGCCTGATCCTGGAGCGCCCGTTCCTCGGTGCGCTGGTGTTGCGGCTGCCGATGGTCCGTGCGGCGCCCGACTGGTGTGCGACGATCGCCACGGACGCGCGCGCAGTCTACTACAACGCTGACTACATCGCCGGACTCAATCTGGAGCAGACGCAGTTCGTGCTCGCGCACGAGGCCCTGCACTGCGCGCTCGCGCACTTCGCACGTCGCCAGCACCGGGTGCAGCGGCGCTGGGACCTGGCCTGCGACCTCGCCGTCAATCCGCTGCTCGCCCATGACGGGCTGCGCCCGCCGCCGGGCGCGCTCGCCGACGTGCAGTTCGAGGGCATGAGCGCGGAGGAGATCTACCCCCTCATCCGCGAGGACGACTTCGACGACGACCCGCTCGACCGCCACCTCTACGACGAGCGCCCGGCCGAGACGCCGCCGGCACGCGGACGCGGGCCGGGCCCGGCGCCGGGTTCCGGATCGCCCGATGCGCAGGGGGAGACGGAAACGCAGGCGCAGGGCGAGGCCGGGCGCGGCGCGCCGCAGCCCCCGCCGCTCGATGCGGCCGAACGCGAGCGCCTCGCCGACCAGTGGCGCCAGCGCCTCGCCGGCGCGGCGCAGCAGGCCCTGCAGGCCGGCAAGCTCTCGGGGTCGATGGCGCGGCTGGTCGACCGGCTGCTGGCCCCGCAGCTCCCCTGGCGCATGCTGCTCGCGCGCTATCTGAGCGAGACCGCGCGCGAGGACTACCGCTATACGCGCCCCTCGCGCCGGGAGGGGGCGGCGATCCTGCCGAGCCTGCGCAGCGGCCAGGTCGACCTGATCGTGGCCCTGGACGTCAGCGGGTCGGTCCGCGACGAGGAGCTGCGCGGCTTCCTCGCCGAGGTCGACGCCATCAAGGGCCAGATCCGTGCGCGCGTCACCCTCCACGCCTGCGACGCCGCGCTCGTCCCGGACGGCCCATGGATCTACGAGCCGTGGGAGACCTTCACCCTGCCGCGGCGCTTCACCGGCGGCGGGGGTACGCGCTTCGCGCCGGTCTTCGAGTGGGTGGAGCGCACCGGGCTGCAGCCGGATCTGCTGCTCTACTTCACCGACGGGCGCGGCGAGTTTCCCCGCCGGCCGCCTCCGTACCCGGTGCTGTGGCTGGTGAAAGGCAAGGCCGAGGTCCCCTGGGGACGGCGCATCCAGCTCAACTGAGTCGCGTTCCCGCGTTCTGGCCGGGGCGCGCGGCCCGGCGCGACTTCAGAAATCGACGCCGCCGCCGCTATGCCTGGGCCACGGCGGTCTCCGCCGCCGGTTCTGTGAGCCAGACACGGTCGCCGGCCCACGGATCCGCTACAGTCATCGAACCGCCGGTCGGGGAAGAGCCCAGTGTCCGTTGCCGCGAGGATCGAACAGGCCCTGACGAACGCTGACGTCGCCTACGAGCTGCGCGGTCACATCGAGACCGACAGCCTGGAGGAGGCGGCGCGGGCCTGCGGGGTCTCCCCGGCGCGGCTCGTGCGCGCCGTTCTGCTGAAGGACGGTCGCGGTCTCCTCCTCGCCGTACTGCCCTTGAGTCACCTGATCGACTTTCGGGCGCTCGAGCAGGCCCTCGGCCGGCGGACGGTCCCGGCGCGTCCGGAGGAGGCGGCGGCGGTCTTCCCCGACTGCGAGCCCGGGACGGTACCGCCGCTGGGCGCCGCCTACGGAATCGAGACGGTGCTCGATCCCAGCGTCTACGAGCCGGAAGAACTCTGTTTCGAACCCGGGGCGCGCGGGACCTTGGTACAGGTGCGGCGCAGCGGATTCCGGCGCCTGCAGTCCGGCGCGCGCGTCGTGCCCTTCGCGCGGGCCGCATCCGAGCTGCCGCGGGCGGAGACTGTGGATCTGAACGTCCCCGACGGGGTCGATCTCGACGCCATGGTGGCCTCCTTCACGCCGGCCCCCGAGGTGCGTCGGCACATCGAGGAACTCTACGAGCTGCCGCCGATGCCGGCCGTGGCGCAACGGATCCTGCGGCTGCGCGCGGACCCTGCGGCGAGCGCGGAGGACCTCGCGGCGGTGGTGGAACTCGACCCGAGCCTGGCGGCCCAGGTGATCCGCTACGCGAGTTCCCCGTTCTTCGGTTACCGCGGCCGGATCGATTCGATCCGCGATGCGATCTCCCGGGTCCTCGGTTTCGATATGGTCGCCGGCATGGCCATGGGCCTGGCCGCGGGCCGCGCCTTCCGCAATCCCCCCGACGGACCGCTCGGTATGCGCGCCTTCTGGCGGCACTCCGCCTACTGCGCGGCGCTGGTGCAGGCGCTGGCCAAGCTGATGCCGGCGGGCTCGCGGCCGCGGCCGGGTATCGCCTATCTCGCGGGGCTCCTGCACAACTTCGGCTTCCTCCTGATGGGGCACTTGTTCCAGCCCGAGTTCTTTCTCCTCAACAAGCTCGTCGCCGCTAACCCGAAGGTTGCGGTGACGGCGATCGAGCGGCGTGTCCTGTGCATGGGTCAGGCGCGGGACGTGCTGTGCCTCGGCCACCCCAGTATCGGTGCCTGGCTGACGCATTCCTGGCGGCTCCCCGACGAGGTGACCGTCACCGTGTGCGAGCACCACAACGCCGACTACGATGGGAATCACGCCTTCTACCCCGGCCTGGTCCTCGTCGCCAACCGCCTGTTGCGCCGACATGGAATCGGCGACGAGGTCCAGGAACCCGTGCCGGAGGCGTTGTGGGCGCGACTCGGTTTGGATCCTGAGCGTGCCGAAGAGACCCTCGAGGCCTTGATGGCCGGCGGCGAGGCGCTCGACGCCCTGGCGAGCCACCTCGCCGCCTGATCCGCAGGCGCCACGGCCGGCATCGCCGGATTTCCGGCACTCGTCGCCACCGTCAGCGGGCCGGGCGGGGGGCGCTTCGTCCGTAACCAGTGCATCTTTTTGTAGGACGTCGACGCTTATTCTGTAAGCAATTGTCCGTAATGCGCCGGCTTTTCGCCGCGAGAAACCGGCCCGACCTCGGATCCGGCAACCAGGTCCTTGAAATTTCGGCAACAATCGTGGGGTAACGGGCGCCGGGGTGGGCCGGATCTTGGTTCCCTATTGCGTGCCTCCGCGCACGCATCCGCCTCTCGGGGGCGCGCGCGTTTGTTCTTTACCCCGGCCCGGGTTACATTCCCTTCGACGTCGGAGGGGCCTTGCGGGCGGTCCCGAGGGGTGGATGCGTGCGCGGGGCGCGCAGCCGGCCTCGCTATAACAATCGATTGAAATTAATGATTTTTTAAGAACGACAGCGGAGGTTGTGGGTGAGGGCTGGATGGCGGTCGATGCGGAACCGAATGCGTATCACCTGACCTCTTCTTCCCGGAAGGTACTGCGGCTGCTCGAAGAGTTGGAGCAGTCCGGGGCGGGGGCGCTGATTCTGCGCCAGGTCCGGCGCGTCCTGACCGACGCCGAGGTGGAGCACACCGAGACCCAGGAGCTGTATGCGGGCGTGGTCGGCGCGCTCCTGGATGCCTACGCCAGTCGCCTGGAGCCGGGGTCGCCGGCAGTGCTCGAGGCCCGGCTGCTACGCAAGTGTCTGCAACCGCCGCTCACCCCCTCGGACCTGGCGGCGGTGCGCGAACTCGTCGAGCGTCAGGCGGCGCAGCTCGCGCAGTCACCGGATGCCGGTGCGGAGGCGTTCCGGGCCGCCTTCGCCCCGTTGTGCGATGCGTTGGGGATGGTTCCCGCGGCCCCGCGCGGTGATGTCGGCGCCGAGGCCGCGGCGCAGGCCCCGCCCCCGCCCCCGCCGCCGATCCGCGGCGGGGAGGCGCACGCCGCAAGCGCCGCAGGGGAGGGAGAGCGGGGCGACGACCAGCGTGTCAATGCGGCGTTTCGCTCCTATCTCGACGAGAAGAGCCGCGACATCCAGCATATGCAGACCACCCTCGCGCACCAGATCATGGAGACGATCGCGCAGAACGCGGAGTTCGGCGTCCTGCTCGAGGTCGTGGCGGGCGAGTTGCAGCAGGTGCGTGAAGGGGCGCAGGTCGAGCAATTGCGCCAGACCCTGATCCGCGAGATCGAGAAGCTGCTCCACGGGCATCGGGTTCTCGCGGACAAGCTCGACAACACCCACAATTACCTCCAGCTCGTCGAGTCGGGCAGCCAGCAGCTCAGCGACGAGCTCACGCGCGTGCGCCTGCTCAGCCTCACCGACGAGCTGACCGGTCTGCCCAACCGCCGCGCCTTCCTGCGTCGTCTCGAGGAGGAGGTCAGCCGCGTGCAGCGTTACGGCTCGCCGCTGTCCCTGGCGCTGCTCGACCTCGACAACTTCAAGGACATCAACGACAAACACGGACATCCCGCGGGCGACGAGGTCCTGCGGACCTACGCCAAGAGCGTGCTTTCGCTGTTCCGCCATCACGACCTGGTGGCGCGCTACGGCGGCGAGGAATTCGCGGTGCTGTTGCCCAACACCGAGCGCAACGGTGCGCTGCGTGCCTTGAACAAGGTGAAGAAGCGCGCCGGCGAGGCCTGCTATCAGTTCAACGGTGCGGTGCGCCAGCTCCCGACCTTCTCCGCGGGTCTGGCGCTCTACCAGCCGGGGGAGACCCCGAGCGCCCTGATCGAACGGGCCGACAATGCGCTCTATCGCGCCAAGCGCCTCGGGCGCAATCGCATCGAACTCGACGAGACCTACTCCGCGGGCAACGGCGGCAACGGCGGCAACGGCGGCAACGGCCACGGCGAGGCCGACGACGCGGCCCGGCGCGCGGTAGCGGGCCCGGACGTCTCGGAGCCGACGGCGTCCTGAGCGCGCTCCGCCACCGTGCCAATCACCGTACTGCGAACACCAGAGGCACGACCTCCGCGTAGCGGCGCACGAAGTGCACGCGGACCGCGCCGCTCAGGTGCGCGGGCAACTCCTCGAAGTCGCGCCGGTTGCCCTCCGGAAGGATGAGTTCGGAAACCCGGTTGCGCAGTGCCGCGGTGACCTTCTCGCGGATGCCGCCCACGGGCAGTACGCGGCCGGTCAGGGTCAACTCGCCGGTCATGGCCGACACGCGCCGCGGGCGCTCGCCGCGCGCCAGGGAGAGCAGGGCCGTGGCCATGGTGATCCCGGCGCTGGGGCCGTCCTTCGGGGTGGCGCCCTCGGGGACGTGCAGGTGGATGAAGGCGTCGTCGAAGAATTCGGCGTCGGCCCCGAACGCGCGCAGGTGCGATCCGATATAGCTGTAGGCGATCTCGGCCGATTCCTTCATCACGTCCCCGAGCTGGCCGGTCAGCTTGAGTCCGCGGTTGTGCGCGTGTACGCGCGTGGCCTCGATGTCCAGGGTCGCGCCGCCGAGCGGCGTCCAGGCGAGGCCGGTGGCGATGCCGACGCCGCGCAACGGCCGCATGCGCGTGAACAGCGGCTTGCCCAGGTAGTCCTCGAGGTCGCCGACCCCGATCCGGATCCGATCGGCCTCCCCGCGCACGATGCGTACGGCGGCCTTGCTGACGATACGCCCCAGTCGCTTGTCGAGCCCGCGCACCCCGGCCTCGCGCGCATAGCCGTCGATGACGCGCGCCAACGCCGCATCGCTGATCCGCAGCCGCCCCGGCTTCAGCCCCGCGCGTTCGAGGTGCCTGGGCCACAGGTGGCGGCGTGCGATGCGAACCTTCTCCTCCGTCAGGTAGCCGGCCAGCCGGATGATCTCGGTGCGGTCGAGCAGGGCCGGAGGGATGGTGTCGAGCTGGTTGGCCGTGCATACGAACAGCACCTGCGACAGATCGAAGCGCACGTCGAGGTAGTGGTCGAGGAAGCCGCTGTTCTGCTCCGGATCGAGCACCTCGAGCAGCGCCGAGGCGGGGTCGCCGAGAAACGAGGCCCCGATCTTGTCGATCTCGTCGAGCATGATGACCGGGTTCGCCGTCCCCGCCTCCTTGAGCGCCTGGATGAGCTTGCCCGGCAGCGCTCCGATGTAGGTGCGCCGGTGGCCCTTGATCTCCGCCTCGTCGCGCATGCCGCCGAGCGAGAAGCGGTAGAAACGACGCCCCAGCGCCGCCGCGATGGAGCGGCCGATGGATGTCTTGCCCACGCCCGGGGGGCCTACGAGCAGCAGGATCGCGCCGGAGACCTCGCCGCGCAGCGCGCCCACGGCGAGGAATTCGATGATGCGATCCTTGACGTCGTCGAGTCCCTCGTGATCGCGGTCGAGCACGGCGCGGGCGTCGTCGAGGTCCAGGTGATCCTCCGAACGGCGCCCCCACGGCAGGGACGTCATCCAGTCGAGGTAGTTGCGGGTCACCGCGTACTCGGGGGTACCCGATTCCAGCACCGAGAGTTTCTGCAGTTCCTCCTCCACGCGCCGCTTTGCCGTCTCGGGGAGGTCCAGTCCGGTGAGGCGCTCGCGAAAGCGTTCGACGTCGGCGGTACGGTCGTCCTTGGCGATGCCCAACTCCTTTTGGATCGCCTTGAGCTGCTCGCGCAGGAAAAACTTGCGCTGCTGCTCGTTCATCGCCTCCTCGACCTGCTTGCGGATGCGCGTCTGGATCCTGGCGACTTCAAGTTCCTTCTTGAGGATGACGAGCACCTTCTCCATGCGCCGCAGTACCGGCACGGTCTCGAGGACGTCCTGCAGCTCCTCGCGCGGTGCGGTGGTCAGGGTGGCGGCGAAGTCCGCCAGCGAGGAGGGTTCGTTCGGGCTGAACCGGTTGAGAAACAGCTTGAGTTCCTCACTGTAGAGCGGATTCAGGGGGACCAGCTCCTTGATCGTGTTGATCACGGCGAGGGCGTAGGCCCGCAACTCCTCCGCGGGTTCGTCGGGTGGTTGCGGGTATTCCACCAGGGCGACGAACGGCGCGCGGCGCGAGATCCAGGAGACGATGCGGAACCGCTGCAGCCCTTCGGCAACGAACTGGATGCGCCCGTTGGCCCGCATCGGGTGGTGCATCCGCACCGCCGTGCCCATGACGTAGAAGTCTTCGGGGCGCGCCTGCTCGGGCTGTTCGGCGCGCGTCAACACGAGGCCCACCACGTGGTGCGCGGTATCCCCGATCCGTTGCACCGTCTCCAGCCAGGGTTCCTCCGCGAGAATGAGCGGGAGCGATTGGGCCGGGAAGAACGGACGCTCGCTCAACGGCAGCAGATGCAGGGTCGTGGGCAGGATGTCCGTGGCCCGCGCCAGCCCCGAGGGCTCCGTCGTGCGTTCCTCGGTGTCGATCGTCTCGGCTTCGATCGGCCGTCCGGATTCGTCTTCCATCGTCTCCTTGGTCCTCTGCAGTTCGTGACCGCCGCCGGGCGCGGCGGGGATCAGGGGCCTGTCGAACTTGGGCTTGTTCTGCTACGAACACCCAAGTCCGACAGGCTCCTAGGGCCCGGCCTCGTCGAGCCGCCGGACCAGATCCAGCAACCCGGGGTCGATGGTCACCGGGTACGGCGCGGCGGGCTCCAGGGTCCGCAGCGCCGGCGGCAGGCGCGCGAGTTCGCGCGCCGTGTGCGCGCGGATCGCGGTCAGCGGCGGCGATGGCTGCAGGCGGCGCCCGTCCGCCAGACAGGGCGCGAGCAGCGCCCGGCCGGGGACGTCCGCCTCCTCGAGGGCCAGGATATCACCGGTCAGGATCCCGTCCGCGTCGGTGCGCCGGAAGACCTGTTTACGGCCCGGCAGCGTGGCCTTGCCCTCGGAGCGCTTGCGCCGCGCGTGCCCGTCGTATTCCTCCAGCTTGTAGGCGCAATCGAGATACGGTGCATCGGCGGAGGTGTCGAGCCGCGTGCCGATACCGAAGCCGTCGATCGGGGCCCCGGCGGCGACCAGTGCGGCCAGCGCGTGCTCGTCGAGGTTTCCGCTGGCGAAGATCTCGACCTCCCGCAGCCCGCCGGCGTCGAGGATCGCACGCACGGCGCGCGCGTGCGCGGCCAGGTCGCCGCTGTCGAGCCGCACCCCGCGCACGTGGATGCCGGCTGCGCGCAGGCGCGCGGCCAGACGCACCACCTTGCGAGCCGCCGCCTCGGTGTCATAGGTGTCGAGCAACAGCACGGCATGTTCCGGCTGTGCGCGCGCGAAGTGCTCGAAGGCGGTCTCCTCGTCCGCGTGCGCCTGGATGAATGAATGCGCCATGGTGCCGGAAACCGGGATGCCGAAGCGGATGCCGGCGGCGACCGTGGCGGTGGCGGCGAACCCGGCCAGATAGGCGGCGCGGGCGGCGTAGAGCCCGGCCTCGGCCCCGTGCGCGCGCCGCAGGCCGAAGTCGACGAGGCTGCGCCCGGGCGCGGCGAGCACGCAGCGCGCGGCCTTCGAGGCGATCAGGGTCTGGAAGTGCAGCAGGTTGATGACCCGCGTCTCGACGAGTTGCGCCTCCGGCAGCGGCGCGGTGACGCGCAGGATGGGTTCGTCGGGGAAGAATACCGTGCCTTCCGCCATGGCGTGGACGCTTCCGGTGAAGCGGAACTCGGCGAGATAATCGACGAACGCGCGGCTGAAGCGGCCGCATCGGCCGATCCAGTCGAGTTCCTCGGGCGTAAAACACAGCGATTCGAGATAGTCGAGGACCTGTTCCAGGCCGGCGGCGACCAGGAAGTTGCGCTGCGGCGGCAGGCGGCGGACGAAGAACTCGAAGACCGCGGGGGCGGTCATGCCCTGCTCCAGATAGCCCTGGAGCATGGTGAGCTGGTACAGGTCGGTCAGCGTGGCCGTCGCGGCATCGTTCATGAAAGGGTCCCCGCGGGGAACGGACCGCCGCCGGCGCGTCGCCGTTCGGCCCGATCGATCCGGTGGGCTCGGTATGCGCGTGCGCCCCCCCGCGCCGGCACTTCCCTTACCTTCCACAATGGGTACGACGCTGCGGCCTTTTCAAGGCCCGCCGGCCCCGGCCCGGTTTCAGCGCACGCCCTCACTGCGCATCCGGCTCGCCGCAGTGGCGCAGGATCTCGCGGCGCGCGGCGTCGCGCAACGCCAGGGCCGCGTCCCAGTCGTCGCCCGTGGGCGCGATCGGCGCGCCCACGGTGACCTCGACGGCGCCGCGACGCGGAAACCAGGTGTCGCCGCGCAGCATCGCGCGGGTGCCGCGCACGGCGACCGGGACCACCGCGGCGCCGGCGCGGACCGCGGCGAGAAAGGCGCCCATGTGGAACGGGCGCAGTCCCGCCGCGGCGACGAAGGTCCCCTCCGGGAAGTACAGCAGGCGCGTGCCGGCGCGCACGGCCGCGGCGAGCGCGCCGGCGTCGCGCGCGCTGCGCCGGGTGTCGAAGCGCTCCACGAACTGCGTGCCGATGCGCTCGAGCAGGCCGCGGACCAGCGGGTAGCGGCGCAGCTCGCGCTTGGCGACGAACGCGTAGGGCCCGGGCAGGAGCGCCCACAGGACGATGCCGTCGAGGTAGCTGGCGTGGTTCGCCACCAGGATCAGGGGGCCCGACTCGGGGATGGGCACCGGCATGACCAGCCGCGCGCGGGTCCCGGTGAGGCGCAGCAGGAGGCGCGCCGCGGCACGCGAGCCGGCGACGCGCCGGCGTGCGCCCGGCGCCAGTGTCGCCAGGAGCGCGAGGCCGGCGGCGAGGGCGAACGCCCCCCAGGCGTAGCCGGCGTAGAGCAAGCCCAGGGCCCCGCGCCCGGCGCGCCGCAGCGAGGGGCCCAGACCGGCGAGTCGCAGTCGGGCCACCTGCAGCGCCACGGAGCGGCGGCGCGTGAGCGCGCCGCGTTCGTAGAGGGCGCGGCAGGCCGCGCGTCGGATCTTGCCGCTCGAGGTCTTGGGCACCGTACGCGGCGGGGCGAGGACGATATCGTCGGGCGGGATCTCGAGCAGCTCGACGCTGCGGTCGCGGATGGCGCTGCGTATCCGCTCGCGCGCCTGCGGATCGCGCTCGCGGGTCTCGGCGAGTACCACGAGGCGCTCCTCGCCGGTGGCCGGGTCGGGGCTGGCGAACACCGCCACCCCGGTGCGCCGCACGCCCGGGACCTGCGCGACCGCGCGCTCCAGGTCATAGGGGTAGAGATTGCGCCCGGCGCGGATGATCAGCTCCTTGGCGCGGCCGGTGACGCGGATCTCCCCGTCGGCGAGGTAGCCGTAGTCGCCGCTGTCGAGCCACCCGTCGTGCAACAGGGCCGCGGTCGCGGCCGGGTTGCGGTAGTAGCCCGCGGTGGCCGAGGGGCCGCGGAACTGGATCCGCCCGACCGTGCGCTCGGGCAGCTCGCGCCCGGCCGCGTCGACCACGCGGATCTCGTGGCCCGGCAGGGCGCGGCCGCAGGCCGGCACGTGGGCGGTGCGCGGATCGGCGGGATCGCCCGGGCGCACCTCGCGTCCGGGCTCGAGACTGCTGCGCAGGACGTGATCGACGAGCGGGCCGCGCCCCAGCGGAGGAAAGGCGAGTCCGACGGAGCATTCGGCCAGTCCGTAGACCGGGGTCATCGCCGCGCGCCGAAAGCCGTAGGGGGCGAAGCGTGCGATGAAGCGCTCAAGCGTCGCTGCATGGACCGGTTCGGCGCCGTTGAAGGCGACGCGCCAGGCGCTGAGGTCGAGCCCTTCGAGTTCGTCCTCGGTAAGGCGCGCGGCGCACAGCTCGTAGGCGAAGTTGGGAGCGGCCGAGAGCGTCCCGCGGTGGCGGTGCAGGGCGTGCAGCCAGCGCCGCGGCCGGGCGACGAAGGCCAGCGGCGACATCACCACCAGCGGGTGGCCGTGGTAGAGGCTGCCCAGCCACGCCCCGATCAGGCCCATGTCGTGGTAGAGCGGCAGCCAGCTCACGAAGACGTCGTCGCCGCGCACGTCGATCGCCGTCCCCATGGCGCGGATGTTGGCGAGCAGGTTGGCGTGTGTGAGCGCGACGCCCTTCGGGTCGCCGGTGCTCCCCGAGGTGTACTGGATCAGCGCCAGGTCCGCGGCGTCGCGGCGCTGATGCAGGCGCCCGCCGGCCGCGGCCAGCTCCTGGGGCGTGACCAGGGCGCGCAGTCGCGGCAACCGCGCGCGCAGCAGGCGCGCCGCGCCGAGGCCCTCGGGCACGGTGATCAGGAACGGGGCCTCGGCGTTGGCGAGGATCGCGGCCTGGCGGTTGAGATGCTCTTCGATCTGCGCCGGGCGCAGCGGCGGATAGAGCGGGACCGGCACCCCCCCCGCGAGCAGGATGCCGAGGAAGCTGCGGAAGAAGTCCGCTCCCGTGGGCAGCACCAGGGCCACCGGCTGCCCGGGCGTCAGCCCGCGCGCGCCGAGACCGGCGGCGACCGTCTCGGCCGCGCCGAGCAGCTCGCCGTAGGCGATCTGCGTCCCGCCCTCGTCCGCGTAGAGGTACAGGTGGGTGCGCTCGGGATGCCGCGCCGCGTGCCAGGCGAGGGCGTCGGTGAGCGTGGCCGTGTCGGCCGGGATACGCTGCGCGGGCATCGGGGCGGGGGCGGGCGCCGGCGCGGCGGGGCGCGATGCGGCCGCGGCGCGGGCGCCGGTGCCCGTGACCGCGGCCAGGAGGTCGCGCGGGGTCTGCGCGGTCAGGGCGCGCGCCTCGTCGAGGCGCCAGCCGAGGCGGCGCTCGATGCGCCCGAGCAGCTCGATGCGCCCGAGGCTGTCGATGCCGGCCTCGGTCTCCAGGGCGCTGTCGAGCGTCAGCGCCGGCGCGGGCGCGCCCGGGCGCAGTTCGCCGGCGAGCGCGGCGATCAGCTCCAGGAGCGCCGCGCCGCCCTGCGTCGGGGCGTCGGTCTCGGTGGCGTCTTGAAGGGGCACTGCGGACTCCGATCGGCGCGTGGCGGGCGGTGCCCTTATGGTATGTTACCCGCCGGAATCGGAGAAACCGGTGTCCGCGGTGCGTGCATTGCGTCCACTCGCCGTCGTGATCGGTCTGCTGCTGTGCGCCCCGTCCTGGGGGCGGGCGACGGATGCGGGTTTCGCGGTGGTGTTGACGGTGCGGGGCGCGATCGGCCCCGCGACCGCGGACTACGTGCGCCGCGGGCTCGCCGCGGCCGCGGCCGGCCACGCCGCCCTGGTGATCCTCGAACTGGACACCCCGGGGGGGCTGGATTCGGCGATGCGCAGCATCGTGCGCGCGATCCTGGCCGCGCCGGTCCCGGTGGCGGGCTACGTGGCGCCGGCCGGCGCGCGTGCCGCGAGCGCCGGGACCTACATCCTCTACGCCTGCCAGGTGGCGGCCATGGCCCCGGGGACGAATCTGGGCGCCGCCACGCCGGTGCGCCTCGGCGCCGGGAATGGGGACGGGGAGGGCTCCGGGGGGAGCGCCATGGAACGGAAGATCGTCAACGACGCGGCCGCGTATCTGCGCGGCCTCGCGGAGCTGCGCGGGCGCAACGCCGAGTGGGCGGAGCAGGCCGTGCGCCGGGGCGCGAGCCTGTCCGCGGAGGAGGCGCTGCGCCGGCGGGTCATCGACCTCGTCGCCGCGGGCGTGCCGCAACTGCTCGCGGGGATCGACGGGCGCACGGTACGTGTGGCCGGGGGCGAGACGCGCACGCTGCGCACGCGGGGGCTGCGCGTCGAGTACCGCCCGCCGGGATGGCGCACGCGGCTGCTCGCGGTGGTCACCGACCCCAACGTGGCCTATATTCTGATGCTGGTGGGGATCTACGGCCTGCTGTTCGAGTTCGCCAGCCCCGGCTACGTGCTCCCGGGGGTGACCGGCGCGGTGTCGCTGCTCCTGGCGCTGTATGCCTTCCAGGTGCTCCCCGTGAACTACGCCGGCCTCGGCCTGTTGCTGCTCGGCATCGCCTTCATGGTCGCCGAGGCCTTCGTGCCGAGTTTCGGCGCCCTCGGTCTCGGCGGGCTGGCCGCCTTCGTTGCCGGATCCGTGCTGCTGTTCGAGCGCGGCGCCGGGGGTTACGCCGTCGCCTATCCGCTCATCGCCGGGGTGGCTCTCGCCAGCGCGCTGTTTCTCGTCGGCGCCGTCGGCCTGGTCCTCAGGGCCCGCCGCAGGCGGGTCGTCAGCGGGAGTGAGGAGCTCATCGGCGCGCGCGGGGAGGTGCTGGAGGACTGCGCCGGCGAAGGGCGGGCGCGGATCCACGGGGAGGTATGGGCGGTACGCGCGCGCGTCCCGCTCGCGGCCGGCCGGCGCGTGCGCGTCACCGGGCGCGACGGCCTCACGCTGCTGGTCGAGCCCCTGGCGGGGGAGGAAACCGATGATTAGCACCGGACTGGTCGTGGGGATCCTGATATTCGGGCTGCTGCTCGCCTCGATCCGGGTCCTGCGCGAGTACCAGCGCGGCGTGATCTTCCTGATGGGGCGGTTCTGGAAGGTCAAGGGTCCGGGGATGATCCTCGTCGTGCCGGGGATCCAGCAGATGGTGCGCATCGATCTGCGCACCATCGTCATGGACGTGCCGAGCCAGGACGTGATCTCGCGCGACAACGTCTCCGTCAAGGTCAACGCGGTGCTCTACTTCCGGGTGATCGACCCGGAGCGCGCGGTGATCCAGGTGGAGGACTACTATGCCGCCACGAGCCAGCTCGCGCAGACCACCCTGCGCGCGGTGCTGGGCAAGCACGAACTCGACGACATGCTCTCCGAGCGGGAAAAGCTCAATGCCGACATCCAGAAGATCCTCGACAGTCAGACCGACGCCTGGGGCATCAAGGTCGCCAACGTCGAGATCAAGCACGTCGACCTCGAGGGCAATATGATCCGCGCGATCGCCCGGCAGGCCGAGGCGGAACGCGAGCGGCGCGCCAAGGTGATCAACGCCGAGGGCGAGCTTCAGGCGGCCGAGAAGCTCCTCCAGGCGGCCGAGATCCTCGCGCGTCAGCCGCAGGCGTTGCAGCTTCGGTATCTGGAGACGGTGCTGAACATCGCCGGCGACAAGAGTTCCACGATCGTCTTTCCGATCCCGCTTGAGATGGTCGAGCCGTTCCGCAAGCTGTTCGAGAAGGCGCCGGGGGGCTGAGGACGCGGGCCGAACGACAGGGGGGTGACGATGGCACGACACCGATGGGGGGAGCGGCGCGGCGGGGAACGGCGCCGTGCGCACGACCGCCGGCGGGTGCCGGGGCGTGCCGGCACGCGGATACCCGGCTGGCCCGAGCAGCGGGTCCAGTTTCTCACCCGCTACCTGTTTCTCGTCCTCGCGCTGTTGTTCTTCAATCGCCCGGGACTTCCGGCCCCCGCCTGGGTGCCGCTCGTCGGCCTCAACGTGATGTTCCTCGCCTACGTGCTGTGCAATACGGCGATGTTCGCGCACGCCTATCGCGTTCCGTATTCGCCGCTGCGCTACCACCTCGCGATGTGGGTGGACATCGTCGTGGTCACCGTGGCCGTGCTCAACGATCCCAACCCGATTCCGCCGTCGGTGCTGGTGTTCATCATGATCGTGCTGGGCAACGGCATGCGCTACGGGATGCGCCTGTTCGGCGAAGCCGTGGTCGGGTGCTTCGCCGGCGCGATGATCGCCTTCAGCCTGCGCTACAGCGGCACCGTGGGCCAGATCGGCGCCGGCGTCGTGTTCCTGAATCTGTTCGGTGCGATCATCCTCGTCTATGCCTATTTTCTCATGGGGCGGGTGGAATCCGCGCGGCGCTTGTTGGAGCGCAAGAGCTGTGAGGACAACCTCACCGGCCTGCTCAACCGGCGTGCGCTGGACGAGCTCTCGCGCCCGCTGTTTCGGGAAGTGGCGGCGGGCTCGCGCCGCCTGGTGGTGATGTTCGCGGACCTCGACCGGTTCAAGGCCGTCAACGACACGCTCGGGCACGCGCGCGGCGACCAGGTGCTGGTCGAGTTCGCGGAGGTCGTGCGCCGTACGATCCGGGCCAGCGACCTCGCGGCGCGTTACGGCGGCGATGAGTTCGTCCTCGTACTTCCCGATCTGCCGCCCGCGGGGGCCGAGCGGATCGCCCGGCGGGTGCGCGAGGAGTTCGCGGCGTGGGCGGCGCGCGAGGGGCTCGAGTGCGGCGTCACCATCGGCATCGGCGAGGCGCCCGCCCACGGTCGCAGCCTCGACGCGATGCTCGACTCGGTCGATCGTGCGATGTACGCGGCCAAGGGGTGTCCGGGTGGTCGCGGCGGCGTGCGCTACGCGGGGGCCCCCGCCGACGCCGCGCGCGACGGCGCGGCGGCGTCGTGACCGGCGCACTTGCCGAGCCGGGGGACCCGGGCCGCGGGGCCGCGGCGGCGGTCGTGGTCGATGCCTTCCTCGACCACCTGTGGATGGAGCGCGGTCTGAGCCGCAACACCCTGGCGGCCTATCGCACCGACCTCCTGCAGTACGCGGCGTGGCTCCACGGCCGGGGCGTCGGTCTGGAGACCGCCGGTCGCGAGGATCTGCAGCGACATCTGGCGTGGCGGCTGGAGCAGGGACGCAAGGCGCGCTCCACGGCGCGATTTCTCTCCAGCGTGCGTCGCTTCTACCGTTACCTGGTGCGGGAGGGGCGCATCGGCGTCGATCCCAGCGCGCGGATCGAGGGGCCGAGGCTGGGCCGGCCGTTGCCCCGGTCCCTGACCGAACCGGAGGTCGAGGCCCTGCTCGCGGCGCCGGACACCGCGCGGCCCCTGGGACTGAGGGACCGGGCGATGCTGGAGTTGATCTACGCCTGCGGGCTGCGCGTCTCCGAGCTGGTGGCCCTGCAGGACGGGCAGGTGAACCTGCGCCTGGGCGTGGTCCAGGTGCGCGGCAAGGGAGGACGCGAACGCATCGTGCCGCTGGGCGAGGAGGCGTCGGACTGGCTCGAGCGCTACCGCGCCGAGGCGCGCCCGCGGATCCTGCGCGGGCGCGCCTGCGAGGCCCTGTTCCCGACGCGGCGTGCGGCGGCGATGTCACGCCAGGCCTTCTGGTACGCCGTGCGGCGCTACGCGCGGCGCGCCGGGATCACAAAGCCGATCTCACCGCACACGCTGCGTCACGCCTTCGCCACGCACCTGCTCAACCACGGCGCCGACCTGCGGGTCGTGCAACTGCTGCTCGGGCACAGCGACCTGTCCACCACCCAGATCTATACGCACGTCGCACGCGCGCGCCTGAAGGAACTGCACGCGCGCCACCATCCCCGCGGTTGAACCGCACGCGCCCCAGACGGGTCAGTGCAGTATGTTGAACAGCCGCGCGCGGTAGCGCGGGACCAGTTCGTGGTCGTCCCCCAGCAGGGTGAAGATGCGCAGCATGGTGGTGCGCGCAATGCCGTCGCGGAAGCCGCGGTCGCGCCGGAGCAGTTCCAGCAGTTGCTCGAGCGCCTCCGCGTAGTCGCCGTCGACGACGCGGCGCACGGCCAGGTGATAGCGGGCCTCGTGGTCGTCCGGGTCCCTCTCCAGCCGCCGCGCCAGTTCGGCGGCGTCCGGGGCCTCGCGCGCGCGCTCGGCGAACTCCAGGAGCGCATCGATGCGCGCGGCGTCGCCCGTCTCCCGCTCCGACGGGGCCAGGGCGTCGAGGGCGGCGCGTGCGGCGTCGAGGTCGCCGGCGGATAGATGCAGGCGCGCGAGATCGACGGCTACGCGGGCGTTTGCGGGGTCGGTCTCGCGCGCCCGCTCCAGCAGCGCGCGCGCCGCGTCGGCGTCGCCGCGCGCGAGCGCCGCGGCGGCCTGCTCGCGCAGGGCGTCCGATTCGCGCGGCACATAACGCTCGACGAGCGCCCGCAGCTCGGACTCGGGCTGGGCGCCGAGGATGTCCTCGACGATCTCCCCGTTGCGGAAGAGCTTCAGGTTCGGGATGCTGCGGATGCCGTACTCCTGGGCCAGTTCCCTCTCCTCGTCGGTATTGACCTTCGCCACGACCAGCTTGCCGGCGTAGTCGGCGGCGATGCGTTCCAGCACCGGTGCGACCATCCGGCAGGGTCCGCACCACGGAGCCCAGAAGTCGACCAGGACCGGGATTTCGCGCGAGCGCTCGATGACCCGCGGGGAGAAATCCCGCCGGGAGACCTCGATGACGTGTTCCGATTCGGACATGATCCGGATCCTCCGCTGACCGACCGCGGCCCAGGCCCGGGACGATGGGGGCGCTGTCGCCGGAGTTCAAGCCGGATCGGGAACGGGGCGGCGCGGCGGGCAGCGCCGGGCGGGGACCGTATGCCGGTCAGCGCTCCAGATACTGGAGCTTGTCCGGCTTCCCGTCCCACTCGTCGGCATCCGGCGGGGGGTCCTTTTTCTGGTTGATGACCGGCCAGGTCTTGGCCAGTTCCGCGTTCAGTTCCAGGAACTGCTCCTGCCCCTCGGGGACGTCATCCTCCGGGAAGATGGCCGAGACCGGGCACTCCGGTTCGCACAGGGTGCAGTCGATGCACTCCTCGGGGTCGATCACGAGGAAGTTGGGCCCCTCGTGGAAACAGTCCACAGGGCAGACTTCGACGCAATCCGTGTACTTGCACTTGATGCAGTTCTCTGTAACGACAAAGGTCATCGAGGTCTCCGGGATCGGTGCCGGCACCCGCGCCGCGCCGGCGCCGTGTTCTGGGGCGGGCTAATGTTAATCAGTTTTCCGCCGATTATCGAGAGCGGTAAGGACGGGCGCCGGATTTGCCGGGACAGGGCCTGCGCTCGGCGGCGCCCGGGTCCCGCGGACCGGCCGGAGGGCTCCGGGGGCCGCCGAGGGCGCGGGCGGCGGCGCCTGGGGGCGCCGGGAGGGACGGGCACGCGGGTGAAGGAACTCCTTAGACTCGATCTCATCGTCGAGCCCGACCGGCAGCGTCTGATCGGCTTCGCCATGGAGGCGGTGCGCGCCCTCGAGGGGAGCGCGTTCGCGGCGGCCCGGGTGCTGTTGGGGCTGATGCCGCAGTTGCGCGACGCCTGCGCGGCCTGCGAGGGGGCGCTCGCGGCCCACCTCCGGCTCGAGGGCGCCGAACTGCGGCTGGAGTGGTGCGGGCGCGAACACCGGATCTGCCGGCTCCCCGGCGTGCCCGATGCGGCGTCGGTGGACGCGCTCGCGGCGCGCCTGCGCGCGGCCAGCGAGGCGGTGGACACGGCGCTGCTGATGCGCCGCAACCGCCAGATCGCCGCCGATCTGGCGCATCTGGAGGCGGACCTCGACGCCAAGCGCCGGGAGCTGCAGGAGAAGCAGGAGGAACTGCAGAAGAAGCAGGCCGAACTCCAGGAATCCATCGAACGTGCCGATAGGGACAGTCTGACGGGGCTGCTCAATCGCGGCGCCTATGACGCCCGCTTGCGCGAGACTTTTCTGCGCACGCGCCGCCAGCGCGAGCCCCTCACCCTGATATTGCTGGATCTGGACAAATTCAAGGAGATCAACGACACCCACGGGCATCAGTATGGAGACGAATACCTCAGGCGCATGGCCGATGCGATGCGGGCTGCCGTGCGCGAGCACGTCGATTTCCCCTGTCGCATGGGGGGCGACGAGTTCGCGATCGTGGTCTGTGCGCCGACCCGTATCGCCGAGCGCATCGCCGGCCGGGTGCTCGCGGCGATGGAAGGGCGCGTCAGCATCGGCGTGGCCGAGCGCCGGCCGGACGACACCATCGATTCGCTGGTCGGGCGCGCGGACGCGGCCTTGTACGCCTCCAAGCGCGCGGGCCGGGGCCGGATCACCGTCGATGCGGGCGAGGAGCGGCAGCGGCAGGCCGACGGAGCCTGATGGGTCCGCCGCGGAAGGGAACCCGATGAAACTGCTGCTGGAGAAGTCGACCGTGGACGAGAGCGCGCAGGTCCTGGTGCGCTCGAAGCTGCGCGCGGTGTCGCGGCGCATGGGCTTTCGCGACGTGGCGCGCGAGCGCATGGAGCTGGTCTGCAACGAGATGATGAGCAACCAGATCAAGTACGCGCTCGGCAGCGGGGAGGTCCAGTTGTGGGAGACGCAGGAGCCGCGCCCGGCGCTCGACCTGTTCGCGGTCGACCGCGGCCCTGGCGTGTTCAACCTGCCCGCGGCCATGGAGGACGGCTTCAGCACCTCGGGCAGCCTCGGGAAGGGGCTCGGGGCGATCCGCCGGCTCGCCCATGAGAGCGAGTTCTACACGCTGCCCAAGGGCCTGGAGCCGGAGTCGCCCTGGCACGGTTTCGCCGCCTGGGCACGGTTCTATCCCGACGAGCGCCCGAACGCCTCGGTCTACGAGTTCGGCAGCTATCTGCGCGCCTACCAGGGCGGGGCGTACAACGGCGACTGCATCTGCCTGCGCCTGCGCAACGGCACCGTACGCTGGCTGCACATGGACGGGCTCGGCCACGGCGCCGAGGCGGCCGCCGTGGTCGAAGACAAGGGGACCCTGCTCGATGCCGGCGAACGCGCGCTCGAGGAGATCATCGCCGATCTGAGCGCGCGGCTGCGCGGGACCCGCGGGGCGGTGGCGATGGCCGTGGGCCTGGACGCGGCGAGCGGCAGCGGGGCCATCTGCGGCGTCGGTGACATGGCGGCCTTCCTCATCAGCAACGGCCAGAAGCGCGTGGTCTCCTTCTCGCCGGGGATCCTCGGTCACTCCCACCGCAGCCTCGAATCCACCGTCGTGCCGTTCCCGCGCCAGGCGCTGATGATCACCGCCTCCGACGGTCTGCGCCGCAACTGGGGTCTGCAGACCTTCCCCGGGCTGTGGCGCCTGCACCCGCAGATCATCGCCCTCGTTCTGGGAGCGGCGGCCGGGCGTTCCAACGACGATCAGTCCGTATTCGCAATTCGCGTGAAACCCAAGAAGGGGGATTAGCGATGGCAAGGAAAGAGACGGCCGCCGCCAAGGCCACCAGCCAGGTGCTCATCGAGCAGTTGATGGTCAACGTGGGCAAGATCTCCGCGATCATCGAGAAGGAAGGCCAGAGCATCTTCGGTCACGCCAACATCCTCACCAACGAGGAGATCAACGACTACAGCCTGGAGTTCCTGGAACTCTTCGTCATGGTCCTGCAGGCCGGCGAGAAGATCGACCGGCGCGGGCCGGAGTTCAAGGCGCTGAAGAAGTTCTTCACCAACCTCTCGCGCCAGATCCAGCTCCGCGGCGGCGACATGGACGAATTCGTCCGCTACATCCAGTTCCTGCAGCGCGTCTTCCTCGACAATCTGCAGGCGGATGCGGGCGCCGATTTCGCCACCAGCCGCCAGATCCTGGTCCTGCTGGCCTCGGTGTTCAACGATATCGTGCTCGACGTCTTTCACGTCTATCTCGAGGAGAAGGAGCGTACCATCGAGGCGCAGCAGGAGGAGCTGCGCCAGACCTCCACACCGATCACGGAGATCTGGGACGGGGTGCTCACGCTGCCGATCATCGGGACGCTGGATTCGCAGCGCACCATGATGGTGATGGAGAAGCTGCTCACGCGCATCGAGCAGGACCGCGCCAGTGTGGTGGTGATCGACGTGACCGGCGTGATCACCATCGACTCGCAGGTCTCGCACCACATCATCCAGATGATCCGCGCGGTCGGCCTCATGGGCGCGAGCGCGGTGATCACCGGCATCCGCCCCGAGATCGCGCGCGCGCTCACCAGCCTCAACATCGACCTCGGCGGCGTGACCACGCGATCGACGCTGTCGGAAGGGCTCAAGGAGGCGTTCCGGCGCATGGGCGTGCATGTGAGCCCCGCCGACGCTGCCCTGCCCTAGGCGATCCGCCGCCGGCCGGGCCGCGGCGCAGGGACGAGACGGGCGATGATCCAGGGCATGCACCTGACACCCATCGGGGACGGCAACGTCCTCCTGGAGCCGGGCACCGGGCTCGATCCGGCCGACCCGGCCGCCTACCTCGTCCCGGTGCTGCAGGTCCTGCAGGTCCATTCGGCGCGGCGCCTGCTGTACGATCTCAAGAATGTCCCGTTGCTCGACGAGGTGTACTTCCGCTGGCTCACCGCGTTGCACGGAGCGTGCCGCATCTCCGGCATCGACCTGGTGACGGTGAACATGCAGCCGGAGGCGGCGTTCGCGCTCTCGCACCTGTTGACCGGGCCGCCGCCGTTCATCTGCGCGCGCGATGTCGATCAGGTGCGCCGGCGCACGCGGACGGGCTAGCCCGCGGCACGGCATTGTCGAGGCCTACGGAAATCCCTCACACCCGCAGCCCGGGTGCAGCGCGGCGCAATCCAGGGGCACGGCGGCGCATTCCCCGGATTACGGCCCGCCGGGCCTTCACCCGATGGGATGGTCTCCTCCCCCTCTACTTCGGCGTCGTGATGCGCCAAGATGGAGTGGATTCTGGGACCATCGGTGAGAGTGAGGAGGAGACCATGGGTGAGCTTAGCGTGATTGGGTTGGATCTG
>Ga0256829_1000358_pt1 | contig 48598 bp, 50 predicted proteins | sample 131447metaG_FD_185979 | JGI IMG/M metagenome (GOLD analysis project Ga0256829, IMG submission 185979) | Hydrothermal vent microbial communities from Lau Basin, Pacific Ocean - 131-447 | ecosystem: Environmental > Aquatic > Marine > Hydrothermal vents | place: Pacific Ocean: Lau Basin | collected... | reverse complement strand
GAAACTATCATTAAATCAAATCAGTTTTTGAAGGAAAATAAACAGAGTTCGAATAATAGGACTTACAAGCCTAATAAGTTTGTGGATTTTTTACTCAAAACTGGATGATTTCTTGGAAAGTGTAGTTAAGTCAGTATTTAATATTAGAATTGACATTTTGTATCTTTTAGGATACAATATCATTATGTACATAATTAAACAAACAGATACATTTTGGAAATGGCTGCGTAAACTCAAAGATATAAAGGGTAAAGTAGCCGTACTTCGTAGAATTGATAGAATGAAATTGGGTAACTTTGGAGATCATAAATCTATTGGAGAAAATATATCTGAACTTAGGATAACTACTGGTCCAGGATATAGAGTTTATTACACCACTCAAAATGAAGAAATTGTGATTCTTTTGATTGGTGGTGACAAGTCAACCCAAAGTGATGATATAAAAAAAGCAAAACAAATTAATGAGGAGTTAGATGATGAATAATCTTACAACATTTGATATAGCTGAGTACCTTGATGACAAGGAAGTTATAGCTGAGTATTTAACACAAGTTCTTCAAGATGGAGATATGAACGAGTTCTTTGAAGCAGTTGGAAATGTAGCTAAAGCTAAAGGAATGAGCAAAATCGCCAATGATACAGGCTTAGGTCGTGAGAGCCTATATAAATCTTTTTCAGCTAATGCTCATCCAAAATTTGAAACAGTTACAAAGGTTCTAAATTCTTTAGGTGTTAAGCTACAAGCTACTGCATAAAAGGTTTTCAATCCTTGACGCATCGGATTCAAAATATATTGAATTTAATATGCTCAAATGCTTCTCAAAAAGTGTCACCAAAAGTGTCACTAAAAAGATGGATTATGGGTGATTAGGGGTTAATTATAGGTGACACAGTCTCGTGAAGCCCGTATTATAGGGCTATATTGCAGTTTTGCGGTACCGGCGGTCAGGGATTCGAATTCCTTCGAGCGCACCATTCTTAAACTTTCCAATTATTGGCTATACAGTACTTTTCACTATTTCATAAAAAATGCACTATTTATCAACTATGCCCTAACTCTTCAAAAACGCTCAATATGGAGAGCAATCTAAACAATAAAGCACACAAGCTAAACTCATTGCTCAGGGTGGGGTTGATGGTGCTACTGCTACTGATAAGATGGAAGCATCCCAAAAAGTCTCACAGCAAAAGGGTGCGGTAGAGGGATTGCAGAATGAAGCAGAAAAAATAGGAAAAACTATTGGTAAGAGTGCAGCGGAAGTGATGGAAGATGTTGCGAAAAAGCTTAGTGCAGGAAAATTTGCTTCCGATGTAGAAAATATAAAAATTGCAGAAGATAGCGAATTTGGAAGTTATAGTGAATATATGAAAGAAAGTTCTGCTGTTAAAGCAACGCAAGATACTGGAAGATTGAGTAAATTGATGGAGTTTGCTGCCGATCCAGAAGAAGGGCTAAATAAACTTCGAGATAACATGAATTTACAAAAAGGACTTAATGATAAGCACTCCGTAGAGCTTCAATATATATTTTTTTCCTTAATAGCAAAGTGATTTATTTTGTAACTTAGTCGAAGTTTTTCATGCTTTATAAATCCACATACAGCTAGGTGGATATAATTTCTCTGTGAAGTTGGGGTTATTTATGGAGAGGCACTCAATGGAACAGAGATGCCTGTCTCATTTGTGTGGTGGAAGTTAAGCATCCATATCTATACCACCAAAAAACTCACCTTTATATAGATTTTGTGGTAAAGAATGATACTGTAAAGTGCCTGTTTATTGGGTGAAGTTGACTTTTCTATGTTTGAGAGTTGAGTTATTTATGCCCTCTTACTTAGAATATACCTTGTGACCTTGTAGCAATTCTTTTGTTTAATGTTTTTAAGTGTATCATTTCACTTCCTTTTACAAAAAAACACTATAAAGCCCTTGTCTACGAAAATAGACAAGGTTTGAGGAGATTTAAATGAGCATCTATAGAGAATACGACATCCGTGGTATATACGAAAAAGAATTAAATGAAGCAAGTGTCAAAAAAATTGGCTATGCTCTTGCATCTAAAATAGAGGGTGAGTATGTAGCTGTTGGTTATGACGCGAGAAGTCACTCACCAATACTCTTTGAGTACCTCGTTGCTGGACTCAATGCAGGTGGAAAAAAAGTTCTTGGAATGGGGATGGTACCTACTCCTGTAAACTATTTTTGTAATTATAATGAGTTCAATGGCATTACTGCAAGTGCATCTGTAATGATAACAGGTTCACACAATCCAAGCGAATATAATGGTTTCAAAATCACTATAGACAAAGCACCATTTTTCAGTGAAGAGATCTACGCACTTGGTAGAGAGTGTGAGAGCATGACCGATATACCAAAAGTGCAAAGAGATGTCACAGAGATAGATGCAGTGAGCCGCTATGTTGACTTTCTAGTTTCAGAGTTTGGGCATCTTAAAGGGATGCCTACAAAGATAGTGTATGATTGTGGAAATGGGGTAGCCGGTGTAGTCACCCAAAAAATCTTTGATGCACTAGAACTTAATACAAAAGGTCTTTTTACCGAACCAGATGGGACTTTCCCAAACCACCACCCAGATCCATCCGTAGAAGAAAATCTCGCTGATGTAAAAGTGGCACTTCAAGATGCAGATATCGCTTTTGCCTATGATGGAGATGCAGACCGCATAGCAGTTCTCACGCACAAGAACAACATCAAAGGTGATATGATGGCTCTTCTTTACAGCATGAAGATGGACAAGCCTACTGTTGTTGGTGAGGTAAAATGTTCCCAAGTGATGTATGATGAGTTAGAAAAAAGAGGCTCTCGTGCTGTGATGTACAAAACAGGACATTCAAACCTAAAAGTAAAGATGAAAGAGATTGATGCTGATTTGGCTTGTGAGGTAAGTGGTCATATCTTTTTCAAAAATCGTTATTTTGGTTATGATGATGCTATCTATGCTACACTAAGAATGTTAGAGCTTATCCATGATGGCATCGACTTAGATGCAGAGCTTGCTAAACTTCCTGAGGTCTTTTCAACTGAAGAAATTAAAGTAAAAACAACAGAGGAAGAAAAGTTTAAAATCATAGACAAAGTTAAAGAACTACTTCAAAATCCATCCGCAGATTTCCCTACTATAAAAAATATCATCGATGTAGATGGGGTACGCATCAACTTTCAAAATGGTTGGGGACTTGTAAGAGCATCAAACACCACACCCGTATTAGTAACCCGATTTGAATCAACTTCAAAAGAGGATGCTCTTATTTATGAAGATGCTATAAATACACTCATATTAGAAGCCAAAAGTAAGATTTGATAAGCACACTCATCCTTTTAGTTGGGATGGTGTTAGGTATGGTTGCATGGCATTTTTTGTATATTCTATCACTTCTATTGCACCTTGAGTATCTAGCTCTTTGCCTAAAGTGTGTAAGTATGAAGCATAAAACTGCCAAGAGAGTAAGATGGAGTCAACTAAAAATTCAAAACTTTTTTCATCTTTCAAGGACAACTCTCCATTCCTTTCAAAAGTTCTTATACTATAAGCTATGCGTTCACGATGCTTGATGTTGTCTTCTATATACATTTTTTCTAACTGTGCATCTTTAGAAAACAAAAAGAGCATCTCTTTAAAGAAAAAACGGTATTTCCACTGCACTTGTATAAGAAGTTTTTCATGCTCTTGGAGTGCTTGTATATCTTTTGGTAGATGCTCTACAGTAAGCGTAGTCTCTTGGCGTAGTTGTTTATAAAGTAAAAAAACTATCTCTTCACGATTTTTATAATGGTAGTGCAGATTTCCAGGGCTTATGCCCATCTCTTTAGCTATATGATTTGTAGTAGCTGACTGTGTATTTGTTTCATTAAATAACTTGAGTGCTGTATCTAAAATCTTTTGTTTTGTAGACATTGTATCCCCTTATTTCAAAAGTATAGTGTAAATACTCTAAAATGTCAATATTCTTTTTATACTCAAATAATACCTAAACAAGGCACTTTAAAAAGATTTGGAAATGAATTTTTAAGATGATTAGAGTAATTGCTCTTGACTTCGTGCTTATTTTATTGATATACTTTTAGAGTAATTACACTAAATACTCAGTGTAAATAAAAACACAAGGATTACAAATGAAGTTAGTTAAGGTTTTGGCACTTAGTGCAATGATAGGTTTAGGTTCTCTTTATGGTTCAAACTATAATGTTGATACAAGTCATTCAGACATAGGTTTTAAAGCTAAACATATGATGATAAGTAATGTAAAAGGAAATTTTGAAAAGTTTTCAGGAAGTTTTAGTTTAAATGAAAAAACAAAACAATTTTCAGCTTTAAATGGTTCTGTTGAAGTAGCAAGTTTAACAACGCAAGATGCAAAAAGGGATGCACACTTACGAAGTGTCAACTTTTTTGATGTAGCAAAATACCCTATGATGCAAATGAAACTCATCAAACAAGATGGTGATGATGTAAAAATGCAACTGACTATCAAAGATGTCACAAAAGTTATAGATATGAAACTTGAAGATATTAGTGACACTATAAAAGATCCTTGGGGAAATACTCGTATAGCTTTTGAACTTCATGGAGCTATCAATAGACAAGACTTTAACATCAACTTCAACCAATTATTAGAAACTGGTGGACTCCTTGTTAGTGACAAGATTAAAATAGATATAGTCATAGAAGGTATACAAACAAAATAATTTAAAGAGAGCAGTTTCTTGTGGGAGGGGGATTGGCATTAAAAGTATTACCTACCAATTGAGGAGACTAATCTTGGTTTAATATACTTCTCATAACAGAATTGCTATAATCCTTTAAAAATAATTTATAGGATTATTATGAAAACTCATACTCTTTTGATGCCCCTAGATATGCATCTTCATCTCCGCGATGGTGTTATGCTCGAAAACATAGCACCCCTGAGTGCATATAGCTTTAGTGGTGCTGTTGTTATGCCAAACCTTGTTCCTCCAGTAAGTTCACTTGAAGATATACAAAGTTATAAAGAGCGGATAATGGCAGCTGTTCCAAACGACTATTTTGAACCATATATGACTCTTTTTTACAAAAACTATGATAAAAAATTTCTAGAGAGTGTAGCAAATGAACTCACTGCTATCAAACTCTATCCTGCAGGAATTACGACAAACTCTGAAGGTGGAGTCAGTTCTTTTGACATAGAAGAGATGCGACCTACCCTGGAGGCTATGAGCGAACTCGAAATTCCTCTTTGTGTCCATGGAGAAACAGATGGTTTTGTGATGGACAGAGAGGCTGAGTTTATGAGCATTTATGAACTCCTTGCTTCAAACTTTCCAGACCTTAAAATCATCATGGAACACATCACAACGAAAGCTGCTGTAGATATGCTAGATAAGTTTGATAACCTCTACGCTACCATCACAGTGCATCACTTACTCTTAACACTCGATGATGTTGTTGGGGGTATGATGATGCCACACAACTTTTGTAAACCCATCGCAAAAAGACCAGAAGATTTAGATGCACTACTGAGTATTGCTCTTGAAGCACATCCTAAAGTGATGTTTGGTTCTGACTCAGCACCGCATCCACAGGAGAAAAAAGAGAGTTGTGGTTGTGCGGCTGGTGTTTTTACAGCACCTATCGCCTTACAGCTTTTATGTGAGATATTTGAACAGTATGATAAACTAGATAACCTCCAAGCATTTGTAAGTGATAACGCACAGAGCATCTACGGAATTTGCCCAGAATTTAAGGAGATTATTCTTGAAAAAAGAGCTTTTATAATTCCACAAAAATACTCAAATGTTGTCCCAATGTATGCAGGGGAAACCTTAAAATGGGCGATACAAAGCGTAGAGTGAATAACTAAAACAAGGAAATAGATTTGCAAACAAACAATTTTTTGACCTATGCAGAAAATGCACTAGATTATGGGATAATGGGGATTTTGATATTGATGAGTATCGTGACGCTCTGGTTGTTTATAGAGAGGATGATGTTTTATAAAAGTGTTCGTATAGAGGACTATAAACATAGAGATAATCTTGACTTAGACTTAACTGACAACATTAGTGTTCTCAGTGCTATTGGAACGAATGCCCCCTATGTTGGGTTACTTGGGACAGTTGTAGGAATCATGATAACTTTTTATACTCTTGGTGATGTGGGTGCAGTTGATGCAAAAAAGATTATGATAGGACTTGCACTTGCGCTGAAAGCTACTGCTATGGGTCTTGTTGTAGCGATGCCAGCTATCGTAGCCTACACAATTACTCTTCGTAAGATAGAGCGTATTTTAACAAAGTATGATGTAGCCAATGAAGTGTAAAAAAGCTCCAAAAAGATTTGATTCTATCAATGTAATCCCATTTATAGATATCATGCTTGTACTGCTCGTCATGGTTCTTACAACGGCTACTTTTATCAAACAAGGTGTCATACCAGTTGAACTACCAAAAGCAAAAGCTACAAAAAAAGAAGACCTTAAAAAAGAGATAAGTATCTATGTCAATGTCAAAGGTGAGATGTTTTTTGAAAAAGAGAAAGTTAATGCGGCAGAACTTGAGAAGAGACTCTCTAAGATAGATAAACAACAGACTGTAGTTTTACGAAGTGACAAAGAATCTCGTTTTCAAGACTTTGTAACAGTGATGGATATACTCAAGCGTTTAAAACATGAACAACTTTTTATCGTTACTAAAAAATAATATAAACTCTAATACTTTTTATCCATCAACTTAAGTCTAGTCTTTAAACTAGACCCATTTTCCTTCTGAACCTCATCTCTTTGAAGTTTTGATTTGGGACTCTTGTCTTTAAAAACCTTTTTCTCAATCTTATCTACATCATGAAAAAGTGTTGATGCTATAAAAAATAAAATCATTATAACAACAACACTCGCATAAAGAAGCAAATAATTCTTTATGTGCCCTGATTCAAAAGGATTGTTCACCTACATCATTCCTGGCATGCCCATTTGAGGTGGCATACCACCACCCATCTCTCCAGCTGGTGCTGGGTTATTTTCTGGCAATTCATAGATAGCTGTTTCTGTCGTAAGAAGCATAGAAGATACTGATGTAGCATTACTAAGAGCAACTCTCGCTACTTTTAGTGGGTCAATGATTCCCGCCTCAAACATATCTACATACTCACCATTTGCAGCGTTAAAACCGATCTTTTCATTTTCTGCATTTTCTACAGCATTGACAACTACACCTGTATCATATCCAGCATTTTCTGCGATTTGTTTCATCGGTGCTTTTACGGCACGAAGGATTATCTCACAACCTATTTGTTGATCACCTTCTAATTCTAAAGAAACTTTTGCAGCTGCACGAACAAGTGCAGCACCACCACCAATGATGATACCCTCTTCTACGGCAGCTTTTGTTGCACTCAGTGCATCATCAACTCTATCTTTTTTCTCTTTCATTTCAGTCTCAGTTGCGGCACCAACTTTGATAACAGCTACTCCACCACTAAGTTTTGCAAGTCTCTCTTGAAGTTTTTCTTTATCGTACTCACTTGAAGTGCTCTCAAGTTGTGTTTTGATTTCAGAAATTCTAGCTTTTACTGCATCTTCTGCACCTGAACCATCTACGATAACAGTGTTATCTTTGTCGATCACTACACGAGAAGCTTGACCAAGTAAAGAGATTTCAGCACCCTCTAGTGTATGTCCTGTCTCTTCAGCTATCACAGTACCACCTGTAAGTGTTGCAATATCTTGAAGCATAGCTTTTCTTCTATCTCCAAAACCTGGAGCTTTTACTGCAGAGATGTTTAAAACTCCTCGAAGTTTGTTTACAACTAGAGTTGAAAGAGCCTCCCCCTCTACATCCTCAGCGATGATAAGAAGTGGGCGAGAAGTTTTTTGAACTTGCTCTAAAACTGGAAGTAAATCTTTTAAAGAAGAGATTTTACTATCAGCTAAAAGAATCCAAGGATTTTCTATCTCCGCAGTCATTTTCTCAGTATTTGTGATAAAATAAGGACTAAGATAACCACGGTCAAACTGCATACCCTCAACAACATCTAACTCATCAGAAATACCCTTAGCTTCTTCAACAGTGATAACACCATCTTGACCAACTTTCTCCATAGCTTCTGCTATCATATCACCTATAGTAGCATCAGAGTTAGCAGAGATAGTCGCAACCTGTGCTATGTCTTGCTTACCATCTACTATTTTACTTGCAGCTTTGAGGTTTTCTAAAATCTTTGCACAAGCTTTATCCATCCCGCGTTTTACTTCAATTGGATTTGCCCCAGCAGTAATATTTCGCAGTCCTTCACTAAAAATAGCGTTTGCAAGAACAGTTGCAGTTGTCGTACCATCTCCTGCCTCATCAGCGGTATTTGATGCTACTTCTTTAACAAGTTGTGCACCCATATCTTCAAGCTTATCTTTTAATTCTATCTCACGAGCTACCGATACACCATCTTTTGTAAGTACAGGAGCTCCATAAGATTTCTGTATAAGTACATTACGACCACGAGGTCCCATAGTCACTTTTACTGCATCTGTAAGTTGTGCAACACCACGAGCCAACGCATTACGAGCGTTATCTGAAAATATTATCTCTTTTGCCATCTTAAAATTCCTTCAATTTTATTTATTACGCTATGATTCCAAAGATGTCATCAACATCTATTATAAGATACTTCTGAGCATCCAATGTCACTTCATTACCAGTAAATTTACCAAATAAAACTGTGTTTCCAGCTGATAGATTTTTAACTTCTTCACTTACTGCTATCACTTCACCTTGTGATGGTTTTTCACTAGCATTATCGGGAATAATTATTCCCGATGCAGTCGTTGTAGCTGACTCTACTCGTTTTACCAAAACTCTATTTCCTAATGGTTGAAAACTCATGTAAAATTCCTTTATGTGTATTTATTTTTAGAATATTACCCAAAGTAAGGTAAATTTTAGGTAAATCACATTATAATTCCGTCCTCTTAAAAGATGTCAGGGTAGCTCAGCTGGTTAGAGCACTGGTCTCATAAGCCGGGGGTCGGGGGTTCAAGTCCCCCCTCTGACACCATTTACAAGAGAACTTTTACACAATCCGGATTAGCTCAGCGGTAGAGTAGGTGACTGTTAATCACTTGGTCGCTGGTTCGAATCCAGCATCCGGAGCCATCTTTAAACCCCTACAATACGACACTTAAACAACTTAACTCTTTTAATTTCTAACCTTTTTCTAACCACTCAATGTAGAACTTTAAGTGCCTCTCCATAAATAACCCCAACTTCAGCAATAAGGCTATTTATGGAGAGGCACTTACATGGAAACTGAGGAGGTTTGATAATCTCAAAAAATAGCTAAATGTGCTATAATTGTAAAAAAAGATAAGGAGTGTGTGATGCAAACTAAATTTCAACCAATGTTACTGTTAACTGTAAACAACTCCAAAGAGAATTATCAAGATCAGATAAAAGCTCTTGAACTATTTTTCAAAGACGCATTTCCACAAACAGTTCCAACAAATATTATAAAATTTGGTGCTGGAACTGCACTCTCTATTATTTTTAACATAGGTTGAGTTTTGATATTGACTTGTTTCTAGTAGACCACTCCTGTGTACTTGTTTGGAAGATTGCAAATGACACATCTGTAAATGCTAAAAAGATTAGAAAGTTTTTAGTCTCACTGAGTGGAAGATTAGTCCAAAAAGACAAAGAGTTTACACATCCAGCACTGCTTGCTGGTTTAGAGAACTATATACAGATGTTAGGCTTGATGAGTTTGTTTAGTAGGGAAGAGTTATTGGATATGAAGCAGGAGTTAGTTAAGATAATGGGAATGGATAGTTAGATAGATATTTGTGTAGAAAGGTATGTATATAATCCTATTATCTATTGTCTTGATTTTTAAAGGTTAGAAAAATATTGAAATCAAAAAGAAAATGTAGCATAAAGTTACAGGTTAGGAAGGAATAAGGATTTTGAAAAGGTTGTCTTGACTTTTTTGGGTGGTATAGTATAATTTCCGTTAGATTTTAAGCCAGTTTCTATTTTTTCTGTAAATTATTTTCTATCAACAGCTATTTTGCACCTTTTGTGTAATTGAAGTTAGGGACATACTCTTATCAGAAGTATTATACACTGAAAAGAATTAATAAAAAATAGAAGTTCTTTAAGATAGGATTTGAGGAATTAAAAAGAACTTTAAGGAATGATATTTTAACAACTTCTCGACTCAATTTTGACTCGAAAAATAATTATTTCTCCTTATCGCTTAACTGGATAAAGCAGTCCCCTCCTAAGGGATAGCTCATGGTTCGAGTCCATGTAGGGAGACCAACTTGTTTTAGGTATATTTCCAATCCCGAAGATGAGATGCTTTTCTTCGAGTAAATCAGTTAAGAATTTATCTTATCCTTTATAACTTTTGCCAAATCACTACACTTTAAAATTTTATTACTATATGAAAGTTCATCTTTTAAGAGTATATCTACAAAAGCACTCCCTACTATCACACCATCTGCACCTTTGACTTTATCTTTTGCTGTTTTTTCATTGACTCCGAAACCTACATATACTGGTGTTTTAGTGTACTTTTTGATATTTGATAAAAAAGGTTGCAAGTCTTCGGCCACTCCTGAGCCAGTAATGCCAGTGTATGCAACCATATAGATAAACTTTTGTGCATCACTGACAAGCTCTTTGATGCGTTGGTCTGAGTCTGTTGGGGCTACAAAAGAGATGTTAGAGATATTGTTTTTATCAAAGAGTGCTTTATATAATAATGCTTCTTCATGTGGTAGATCTGGGATGATCATCCCACTGAGTTGGAGTTTATTGGCAAGAGGTAAAAGTTGCTCCATCTTTTGTTGATAAAATGAGTTAAAATAGCCCATCCAAAGTGTATCAACCTTAGGAGCTATCTCTTTTGTTATCTCTAAAAGATGTTCAAATTTAAAACCAAGTTTTAAGGCTTTATGATTTGCTTTTTCTATGAGTGGACCATCTGCTACAGGGTCTGAGAATGCAACTCCAAGTTCTAGTGCATCTACACCATTTTCACCAAGAGCTAAACCAAGGTCGATACTAAAAGATTTTTCAGGATAGCCTGAAGTTATATATGCTACTAATTTTTTCAAGTTTTATCATCCAAGTCTGGTATTTTAAGTAGGGAGTATTTTACTTTGGTTAGGTCAAGGTCTTCTCTTATCTCGGTCTGCCATTGAGCAAAAACATCACTTACCTCTAAGAGCCAATTGACAGTTTTCTCATTGATAGGTTTAGGGTTAGACCTCAAATCTTCCAAAAATTCTTCGACAAATCTTGAAAGTCTATTCATTGGGGTGATCTTTAAAAAACCAGAAGCTGATTTGATATTGTGAAAAACACGAAAAAGTTCATTTAAACTTCTTTTATACATCTCTTCATTTGCCAAATCTATTATCATAACTTCCATGCTCTCAACCATCATAGTATAATGGTCATAAAACTCATCTACTATCTCATAATCAAAAGAAGCATCTAGATTGGTCCTTATTCCCATAAAATATTTCTCCTATTTAATGTAATTGTATCAGTTTTTAGTTAAAATACTTTTATGAATAAAAAAATGACGATAACTTCAATCAAAAAAGCTAAAGGTCTTCAACCTCTTGTGATGATAACTGCTTATGATGCACTCTTTGCAAAACTCTTAGAGCCTAGTAGTGACATGATACTTGTAGGTGATTCACTCAACATGAGTTTTGCTGGAAAGGTAGATACTTTAAGTGCTACGCTTGATCAGATGATATACCATACAAATGCAGTATGCCAAGGTGCAAAAAACTCCTTTGTTGTTTGTGATATGCCTTTTGGTACCTACACAACAAAAGAAAAAGCATTAGATAATGCAATGAGAGTTTTCCAAGAAACAGATGCAGACTGTGTCAAGATAGAGGGTGGTAGTGGCAAAGCGGAGATTATAGAGCATCTTGTGAATAATGGCATCGCTGTATGTGGGCATATTGGATTGTTACCTCAGTCTGTGAGAGGTGAGGGTGGCTACAAAGTCAAAGGTAAAACAGAGGAGGAACAAGAATCTCTCCTAGAAGATGCTAAAGTCGTAGAGGCATCTGGTGCTTTTTGTATGGTTATAGAGGGGGTCAAAGCAGATGTTGCAAAAGAGATTGCACAAAGCGTCAGCATTCCGGTTATAGGGATAGGTGCTGGAAAAGATGTTGATGGGCAAGTTTTAGTATTTTCAGATATGCTAGGACTCTTTGAAGATTTTACACCTAAGTTTGTTAAGAAGTATATAGATGGTGCATCTTTGGTTAAAGATGCACTAAGCTCTTACGCACAAGAGGTACAGACAAAAAAATTCCCAAAAGAGGAACATACTTACTAATGGAACGCATTGTAGAGATAGAAACTTTTAGTGCAGATGAAGAGATATCTGAAGTGACATTGCGTCCTGATGCTTGGAGTGAATACATAGGTCAAGATCAGATTAAAAAAAATCTGAGTGTATTTATAGAGGCTTCAAAAAAAAGAGATGAGGCACTAGACCATGTTCTTTTCTATGGACCCCCTGGTTTAGGTAAAACTACCTTAGCTCTCATCATAGCAAATGAGATGCAAGCGAACATCAAAGTAACTGCCGCTCCAATGATAGAAAAAAGTGGCGACTTAGCAGCTATACTTACAAACTTAGAGAAAGGTGATATATTGTTTATAGATGAGATTCACCGTCTCTCTCCAGCAGTTGAAGAGATACTTTACTCTTCGATGGAAGATTTTCGTATAGATATTATCATAGGAAGTGGTCCCGCTGCACAAACTGTGAAAATTGATCTACCAAGATTTACCCTCATAGGTGCGACAACTCGTGCAGGGATGCTCTCAAACCCACTTCGAGATAGGTTTGGTATGAGTTTTCGCATGAACTTTTACTCTTCAGAAGAACTTTCAAAAATCATTACACAAGCCTCTTTAAAGTTAGAAAAAAAGATCATCAAAGAAGCCTCATTCGAGATTGCAAAAAGAAGTCGCGGAACACCTCGTATAGCTCTTAGAATATTGCGTCGGGTGCGTGACTTTGCAGATGTTGCTGATGAAGAAAGTATAGAGCATCATAGAACAAAATTTGCACTTGAGGAGCTTGGTATTAACTCTTTTGGTTTTGATGAGATGGATTTAAGACTTTTAAAACTTTTAGCATCTGCCAAAGGTAGAGCTATGGGACTGAGTACGATCGCTGCATCACTGAGTGAAGATGAGGGGACTGTTGAAGATGTACTTGAACCCTATCTTTTGGCAAATGGTTATTTGGAACGAACAGCAAAAGGGCGAAAAGCTACTCGAGCTACCTATGATGTGCTCAATATAAACTATATAAACGAGGATGGGACACTATTTTGAAATACAATAAAATCTATATCTTCTCTGGGCTAAATTTTATAAATAAAATTTGCTCCTCCGAAGGATTTTATCTATGAAACCGCAGTATTTTGTAAGCATATTATTTGGAGTCTCCCTTTATTGGATGTATCTCCTATATACACCTTTTATTTTGACGATGACTATCGCAGCCCTTTTAGCTATCAGCACATCAAGTTTAGACCGCTATTTTGGGCAGTTATTTAAGTCAAAATTATTGGCAGCACTTTTATCTAGTTTCTTATTGGCTGTGCTCTTTTTCGCTCCTCTTGGATATTTTTTAACTGAACTTACCATAAGATTAAATAGTATAGAAAAAGAATCTTTTGATATTCTTGTTATACACATTACAAAGTTTTTTACGAATCCTCCAGAGTATTTGGCTTTTTTGAAACCCTATATTATGGAAAATTTACACTATGTTGATATGAATGAGATAACAAAAAAACTTATCTCTTTAACTGGTGCTATTGGGGCTTTTAGTGCTGGTTTTTTAAAAAATGCCTTTTTGGTCATTATCTTTTACTTTTTTTCTCAGTATAATGGGAAAAAAGTTGTAAGCTTTTTAAAAAGAATCATCCAAATATCTGATGAAGAATCATCGCAACTTGTAAAAGAGTTGACCTCTGTCATGAGTGTTGTTTTTTACTCTATTATTGTTACTGCTACTTTTGAGGGTATTTTGTTTGGTGTGGCTATCTCTGCTATGGGATACAATGGACTTCTATTTGGTATTATGTACGGTTTTTCCTCTCTTATTCCAGTGATTGGTGGAGTTTTTATGTGGTTACCATTTATGTTGTGGGAGTTCTCTCTTGGGGATACCAATACTGCCATATTTATTGCACTGTACTCTATCATTGTTATATCTGTCATCGCTGATACTTTTGTGAAACCACTCATTATCAAAGGGATAAATCAGAAACTTTTAACAGATGATGATACTCGGATACATGAGATAGTGATTTTCTTTGCTATCTTAGCAGGACTTTCTACTTTTGGTTTCTGGGGAATGATACTAGGACCTGCAATTACCGCTTTTTTCCTAACTATTTTAAAACTTTATGAGGCTAGGGCAAAAGAGGCTTAGTCTAATTGTATATCTCTGCTTTATCACTTTTCCAACGACGATGTAACCAAAACCAAAACTTTGGCTCTTTAGTGATGATCTCACTGAGCCAATCAGCTTGAAGCTGTGTAGCTTTGAGAATATCTGCATCTATATCATCAGTTTTTTCAACTTTTATCTCATCAAAAAGCATCAGCGTATAGTGCTCTTCATCATCAGTTCGTATAGTAACAGGAATGATAGCAGCATTGAACTTTCTAGCGAGATAGGCTGCAGTAGAAGTTTGTCTGATGGGTTTACCCATAAAGTTTACAATAACACCCTCTTTTTTATTCATATTTGTATCTATAAGTAGTCCAGAAGCCTTTGCCTTTCTGATAAGTTTTATCAGGGGCTTGACAACATTGGTTTTCTCTAGGTTGGTATTGCCAAAAGAGGCTCGTGCTTCTAGTAACCACTGTTCATATTGAGAATTTTTGAGCTTTTTGTAAACTGCAGCGAGTGGTTCAACAAAGGCACCCAAAGATGCACCACCCAACTCCCATGAGCAGTAATGTGTTGTTACATAGATAACTGCACGACCTTGGGCATGAACCTTATCAACAGCCTCTTTATTTTGGACTGTAACCTTTTTTGCTAAATCTTCTTTGGACATATAGCGAAGCTCCATAAGATGCAAGAAGTTATACATGAGATTTTTAAAGGAATATCTCGTTATCTCATCTATCTCCTTATCACTCATTTTTCCATCAAAGGCATAAGTTAAGTTCTGGTAAGCAATTCGCCTATACTTTTTTGAACCGAGATAAGCGATTTTCCCAAGGAGTGTAAAAAAAGATTTTCTTGTTTTATGTGGCAAGAGCATTAAAAATTTTTCTAAAAATAAAAAGAGGTAATAACCAATCATCAAAATCCTTTGTAATACGCAATTATATCAAAGTCAATGTAAATAGCCTTTTGCTATAATTACATCAATAAAAAAAAGGTCATATCATGGTTGCATTGGATATACAAAAGTTTTCCGAAGGTCGTACAAAAGCTAGGGCGTATTTTTGTTACCTATTTTCAAAAAATATACCAAATAGACTTCCATCTCTGAGTGTAGAGATGATTATGCCAAGACTGCTGAAGATAAAAGCAGATTTGGAAAATTGTGAGGGGGTTTATCTTTTAGATCATCGTGGTGTTCAGGTCACTCCAACTTTTACAGCAAACAGACAGATAGATGATGATGCTGGTAAGATAAGAGCAGATCGTGCTTATTATTATCGTGCTGTTCGTGAGGGTAGATGTAGCATTACTGACCCATATCCATCACTTATAACACAAGATTTAACTATCACTGCATCACAACCAATCTATAGTGAAAATGGCGATTTAAAATATGTAGCATGTTTGGATATGCCTTTGGGTGAGGTTATCAAAATCTCCCATTTCAACAAATCAGATTCTTTCTTTTCGGGTTTGTTCAAATATGCATATTCTGCTTTTTCATTTGCACTCATGGCAGTTGCTTTGTTGCTTTTCTTTAGTGCTATTGAGAGCTTTTTTGCAAATGAAATCTCTGTAAAACATATGGTAATAGAAGATATGTTTAAAGCTACTATCCTTTTAACATTGTCCTTGGCGATATTTGATCTAGCAAAGACACTCATAGAGGAGGAGGTTCTTGGAAGGCATAAAGAGCATAGCATATCAGGGCCACACAAGACAATGGTGAAATTCTTAGGATCTATTATTATCGCACTTTCCATAGAAGCACTCATGCTTGTGTTTAAGTTTGCCATAACAGACCCTCAAATGTTAGTGAAGGCTATTTATATTATTGGTGGTGTTGCTATGCTGATTGTGAGTTTGGCGATATATATAAAATTTACAAAGTTGAGGGCAGATGAATAATGATAGCGATAGTTGATTACAATATGGGAAATCTTGCAAGTGTACAAAATGCCTTTAGCTCTTTGGGTAAAGAGAGTGTTGTAGAAAGTGATCCAAGCAAGTTTAAACAATATGACAAACTTGTCTTACCTGGTGTTGGTGCTTTTGGAGATGCGATGGAGCATCTAAGAGAGAGAGAGATGCTAGATGCTCTTAGGGAGTATGCAAAGAGTGGTAAGCATATGCTAGGTATCTGTCTTGGGATGCAACTACTTTTTGAGAGTAGTGATGAGTTTGGTGAGCATCAAGGTCTTGGCATCATCAAGGGTAAAGTAAAAGCTTTTGATAGATCAAAATTTAGTGAACCTCTTAAGGTGCCACATATGGGTTGGAATAGAATATTTACAAAAAAACATCCGCTTTTTGAGAACTTAGATGATGCTCATTACCTTTACTTTGTGCATACCTATCATGTTCTCTGTGATAACGAAGCAGATATTATAGGGCGTACAAACTATGGTTATGAGTTTACCTCTGCAGTTGCACATGACAATATAATGGGTATTCAACCTCACCCAGAAAAAAGCCATAAAAATGGCTTGAAAATTTTAGAAAATTTTATAGGATTATAAATGACACTTTACCCAGCAATAGATTTAAAAGATGGAAAAGCAGTTCGCCTCACAAAGGGCTTGATGGAGAGTGCAAAGATTTATTCAGATGAACCTTGGCAGTTGGTGAAAAAATTTGAAGAGATGGGTGCCGAGTGGGTGCATCTCGTTGATCTCAATGGTGCTTTTGCAGGGGAACCTAAAAATTTAGAACAAATTATAAAAATTCGACAAAATTGTAAGGTAAAATTAGAGTTGGGTGGTGGCATTAGAGATGAGCCTACTATCCAAAAAATGCTAGAAATTGGAATAAATAGAATTATTTTAGGCTCAATTGCTGTTAAAGATGCACAATTTGTAAAAGATATGGCAGCTAAATACCCAATAGCTGTCGGGATAGATGCGATAGATGGTTTTGTTGCAGTTGAGGGTTGGGGGGAAGTCTCCTCTATGAGGGCTACTGATCTCGCAAAAGAGTTTGCAAATGCTGGTGTTGAAGCTATCATCTGTACAGATGTAGGCAAAGATGGTACTTTGTCAGGGGTGAATGTGGACTTTACAGTTGATATTGCACAAGCAAGTGGTATAAGTACGATTGCAAGTGGTGGCGTTAAAGATGAAAGTGATATAAAAGCACTTATTGCGACAAAGAAAGTTGATGGTGTTATCATAGGAAAAGCATATTATGAAGGTAGATTAGACCTAAAAAAAATGTTTAAATTGTTAAATTAATAGAAATAAAATAAAAATTTTGCTATCATAATGATAATAATTTTATAAAATAGTTATATATAAAGGATTCTAGTTGAAAATACTTGTTGTTGATGATAGCTCTACAATGCGTCGTATTATTAAAAATACTCTTGCTCGTTTAGGGTATAAAGATATTTTAGAAGGTGCTGATGGAGTTGAGGGTTGGAGTGAAATGGACACTAATCCAGATATTGAAATGCTTATTACTGACTGGAATATGCCAGAGATGAATGGACTTGAGTTGGTTAAAAAAGTTCGTGGTGATGAGCGTTTTGTAGATTTGCCAATCATTATGGTAACTACTGAGGGTGGTAAATCTGAGGTTATTACTGCACTTAAAGCTGGTGTTAACAACTACATAGTAAAACCATTTACACCACAGGTACTTAAAGAAAAACTTGCTGTTGTTATGGGTGTTCCGGAGTGATGGATATAAGCCAATAATGAGAGAAAGCTATTATGAGCTCACTATCAAGGTTTCATCGCACTTAGATCTTTTTAGAGACTTTTTAGATGATACGGTCGATATTGGATTTGAAGAGAGTGATGATGGATTTATTGTTAGAAACGAAGAGGATTTAGAGACCCTTTCTTGGGGAATTGAGCAGTTCACAGAAGCTCTTTCAAAAGCTCTCTCTACAAATATTGAATGTGAGTGTACTCAAAAAAAACTAAAAAATGATGATTGGGTAAAAGTATATCAGCAAAGTATTGAGCCTATACAGATAGAAGATTTTTATATACATCCAACATGGGATGAGCCAAGTAAGAATTTAATCAATATTGAGATAGACCCAGCTTTAGCATTTGGAACAGGACACCATCCCACTACTGCTTCTTCATTAAGAGCTATAGCTAAGTATGTAAAAAAAGATTTTGAAGTCCTAGATGTTGGTTGCGGAAGTGGAATACTTGGTGTTGGTGCAATAAAACTAGGTGCAAAAGTAGATGCCTGTGATACAGACCCAGTCTCTGTTAAAAACACTTTAGACAATGCACAACTCAATGGTGTAGAGTTCAATAATATCTGGGAAGGTTCTTGCTCAAATACAGACAAAAAATATGATGTAGTGGTAGCTAATATCGTAGCGGATGTGCTTACATTTATAGCAAAAGACTTAAAAAATGCTCTCAAAGAAGATGGAATATTGATCTTGTCTGGAATATTGGACAAATATGAAGATAAAGTTCTGAAGTTCTACAAAGATTTAAACATACTCACAAGAATAGCTCAAGATGATTGGGTAACTTTAGTGTTAACAAAAAGGAAAATAGCTTAATGCAAAATAATCAAAATCAAAATAATAATAAAAAAAACAATAATAATAATAATTTCTTCAATCAAAATCCTTTGATAACCTTTGCTATCTTTTCAGTAGTTGTAATTTTGCTTTTTAAAGCACTTGTTGGTGACAATACAGGTTTAAATAATGGTACAAATACTTCACAAAGAGCGAAACATGTGAGTTACTCTAAACTTAAAAGTTTGGTGGCTTCAAAAAGTGTATCTAAAGTAGAGATTGGTCAAAGTTTTATCAAAGCTAAAGGGGTAGATGGTACTATCTACACTACGAGAGTTATTCAAGGTGATACAGATCTCGTTAAAGAGTTAGACAAAAAAGGCATTGACTATACTGGATTTAGTGAAACAAATTGGTTTACTGAGATGTTTGGTTGGCTATTTCCGTTTCTTATCATTATGGGTTTATGGCTCTTTTTTGCTGGTAGAATGCAAAAAAGTATGGGTGGAGGCATACTCGGAATGGGTGGAAGTAAAAATATGATCAATTCTGAAAAACCAAATACTAAGTTTGATGATGTTGCAGGCGTAGAAGAAGCTAAAGAGGAAGTGCAGGAGATAGTTGATTTTCTAAAGTATCCTGCTAGATATGTAGAGATAGGGGCTAAAATCCCAAAAGGTGTTCTTTTAGTGGGTAGTCCTGGTACTGGTAAGACTCTTTTAGCCAAAGCTGTTGCTGGTGAAGCTGAAGTACCATTTTTCTCTGTCACAGGTTCAAGTTTTATCGAGATGTTTGTTGGCGTTGGTGCTGCTCGTGTTCGTGATCTATTTGAGCAAGCAAAGAAAGATGCACCAAGTATCATTTTTATAGATGAGATTGATGCTATTGGTAAGAGTAGAGCTTCTGGTGGTATGATGGGTGGCAATGATGAGCGTGAGCAGACACTCAATCAACTTCTCTCAGAGATGGATGGATTTGGTGCTGATACCCCAGTCATCATCTTAGCAGCTACAAATAGACCAGAGATACTCGATCAAGCACTGCTCCGTCCTGGTCGTTTTGATAGACAGGTACTAGTTGACAAGCCTGATTATGATGGTCGTATTAAAATTTTAAAAGTACATATGAAAGATGTTAAGTTTGATGATGATGTTGAAGTAGAGGCTATTGCCACTCTCACCGCTGGTTTGGCAGGTGCAGACTTGGCTAATATCGTTAATGAAGCTGCACTATTAGCTGGACGAAAAAGTCAAAAAACTGTCAAACAGCAAGACTTTTTTGAATCAGTAGAGAGAGCATTAGCAGGTCTTGCTAAAAAATCAAGAAGAATTAATCCAAAAGAGAAAAAGATAGTAGCATACCATGAGAGTGGTCATGCTCTTTTAGCTGAAACTACTAAAGGTGCTAAGAAAGTATCTAAAGTGTCTATTGTTCCTCGTGGACTTGCAGCACTTGGCTATACACTCAATAAGCCTGAGGAAAATAAATACATGATGCAACAACATGAGATGTGGGCAGAAGTAGATGTTTTACTTGGTGGTCGTGCTGCTGAAGAGGTCTTTATTGGTGAGATCTCTACTGGTGCAGGAAATGACCTTGAGCGTGCTACAGATATCATCAAATCTATGGTGCAAACCTATGGTATGAGTGATGTAGCTGGTCTTATGGTTCTTGAAAAATCCCGTCAATCATTTTTAGCAAATGGTATGCCAGTAGCTCGTGAATACAGCGAAAAAATGGCACAAGATAGTGATGAATTTATCAAAAAATCGCTACAAGAAAGATACGAAACAGTCCTCACCCGTCTCAATGAGTATAATGATGCTATAGAAGAGATGGTAAAACTTCTCTACAAAAAAGAAAATATTTCAGGTGATGAGGTTCGTGAAATTATTATTAACTTTGAAGAGAAAAACAATATTGAATCCAAAGTTGAAGTTGTAGAAAATGATATAGAAGAAGAGCTAAAGCAAGATGCTACAATGGCTAAAGACTAGCCCTCTTCTCAATCCTCCTTTGATACAGTTTATCTGTATCAATCTCAAAATTAAAATAATCAGATGTAAAACCATTATCACCAACCTGTTTGAGTTGGATAGCTGCTCCCATATTATTTGTATCTTCTAAATATAAGAGACCAAGTGCATAACGGCTCTCTTTTAAAGTTTTATTTTTCATTTTCGATAGTTCTAGTAATGCGATAGCATTGGCATGATGCTCTGCAGCCGTAGAGGCTACTGCACCTAAAAACAGGGTATAAGCATCTCTTACTTTTAAGTCATCAATCAGATGATTGTACAATACATAAGATTCTTCAAAAGCTTTATCGTAGAGGCAAGCAAGAGCCAACGCACCATTGAGTTCCTGAGTATAGTTTGTCGTAGCTCCTAGAACATTACTGAGCTGTTTTCGCAAGAAATATAATCTCCCAATGTTGAGATTTTGACGAACATAAAGGTATCTAGTGATATAAGGACCATAATACAAGTCATTGAAAGAAAATTTTTGCTTTTTCAGATAATTTATAACACTAAAAGCATATTCATTTTCTTCTAGGTGATTGAAATGTGCATCTATATAGATCATATGGGGGACAATATCGTGTGGGTACAAGGTGGTAAGTGCAGTTGTAGCTTTTTTAGCAACAGCATCGTTTTTGATCTCAATAGCAATAAGTGCTTCAAGTGCAAGATAAAATGCTTTTTGTTTATAGTTGTTGTTGAGCCAATCAACAGCACTTATTGTATTGTTGTCAGCTATATAAAGTATGGTTTTTAGGAGGTCGTTATCTTCTGAATCATTCTCAAGTGTAAGGTACTCTTTAATGTCTGCTTTGAGTCGTTTATGATCTTTTTTTATGAGTTGTGCCGTCATGATTGCATAAATCCCAGAGAGATAATTTTTAGCATCAAGATGATAAGAGCTTAGAAAATGTTGATAGGCATGAGTCATGTCTCCCATTTGTGCGTAAGTAAGCGCAAGATTGTAATGAAGGATGGAGTGCTTAGGTTGTATTTTCACAAGAGAGAGAAGTTTTTCATTTGCTTTTCTTGTTTTAAATTGTAGTGCAAGCTTAATGGCTTGGACAATACCTTTGTTTACAGAGGAACTTGATGCACTTTTGTTGAGATATACTTTAGCATTATCTATACTATCAAGATAGATATTTGTAGTGCCTTTTTTTATCTCTTGTATAGAGTATTTTGGATTGAAAATCTTATACGGGGAAAAGTAAAAGATTTTTTGATATTTTATGAGCTTACTTGAGAGCATCTCTTCTCTGTAGTTCTTTTGTGCCTCTTTTGGATCAAAAAGCTCTTTTTTGAGAGTAACTTTGATCGGATAGGGTTTATAAACCTCTTCACCAAACATATCGGTTGTATTTTGAATAAGTGTACCACCAGCCGTAACTTGACCAGATTTAAGTTGGACAAAACCTAGTGCTAAAGCAGATTTTACAGGCTCTATATTATTTTGCAGTGCCTCATTGAGATGTTGTTTTGCTAGATTAAGATCTCCCACTCTTGCATAGAGAAGACCAAGAGCAAAAGAATCTTTTTTATCATAATTATTTTCTAGGTTCTCAATGGCATCATAGTTGTTGTCTAAAAGTGCATTCACTCTTGCTTTGATATGTTTTTGAGTTTTTGGATATGCATCAGTTGTAGGGTTGTTAAGCGCACTGAGCGTTTCTAAGTAGTTGTCTTTATAGTATTGGATGAGAGTATAGTAGTAGGAATATAAGTCAGAGTTTACTTCGTGAGGAAGATACGCATAGGCTAGGTCTGTATAATATTTAAAATTTATTTTATCGTTTATATGTAAAGAACATACGGCAGCATTGATTGCACTTACGCATCTTTTTTCGCCATTATTAATAGCTTTTTGAAATGATTGGAGTGCTATAGTATATTGTTTGTTTTTGAGCTGTGCAACACCAAGGTTATAGTGAGAGATAGATTCACTGTATTCGGCAATTTTTTCATATAAGAAGAGTGCCTTATCTTTAGAACCATTTGTATAAAGGTAGTTTGCTTTGGCTATCATATCATCAAGTTTAGTGAGTGCAAGATGTTTTGAACCCTTCTCTTGTAGTTTCTTTTCTATAGCATCTAAAGAGAATTCCTTTTTTGGTTTCTTTTGTGATGAGAGGGTTAAGACAAGAGTTATGATGATGAGGATAACTATAAAAACGCCAATACCAATAAAAATTATTTTCTTTTTTGTTTGGGAATTATCGTTTTTGAGAAGGGTACTCTTAACTTCCTCATCACTTCTAGCTGCATCGCTTTCTTCAATGATGATTATCTCTTCTTCTGTCTCAGCCATTCATCCCCCTTATTTTGTCTCTTTTAAGCAAAAATAGTGCCACTCTAAAAAAGTCAATATAAATTTTTTTAAAAATTCTTATTCCATCTTAATCTGTAACTGTATGCTAGATTGAAATATTGTTAAAGTGTTTGAAATAGGTGTAAGTGTTGGTGACCCCGAGGAGAATTGAACTCCTGTGACATGGATGAAAACCATGGATCCTAACCGCTAGACGACGGGGCCAAATTTTACTTTTCTCTGTGTCAAGAATACACTCACATACTAATGTATGCTTCGTGAATTATTTCCTTGATAAAAGAAAAATTCAAAGTTAATAAATTGTTTTTTTGATTTAGTTGTGCTGAAGTTTAAAGTGAAGCTTACATCTAGTAAGTGAGCTTTAAGCTGAAGTGCAAATAAATAAAAAATGGTGTCCTGTGATGGATTCGAACCATCGGCCACATCATTAAAAGTGACGTGCTCTACCAGCTGAGCTAACAAGACTGTTGCCTCTTATACTTAAGAGGTCGAAATTATAGGCAAAAAGTTTTTTTATGTCAACATATTTTGAGTAAAATTTTATAATTTGTTGATTTTTGTACCGTTTAGGCGATAAAATCATCAAAGTATAAAAACTCCAAAACTAAATACAATGTCAAATGTTAAAAAACAATGAGATATTTAATGCCTAATTTATTTGAATAAGTGTAAAATAAGCATAATTAATTTAAAGGGTTCAAATATGAACAAAATAGTTTCGTTTTTAATGGTAGTAGGCGTGAGTGTGTTTTTTAGTGCTTGTGGAGGGAGTGCAGCAAGGATAGTTATCCCCTCTTATACAGCTCCTAAAGAGGCAGCAAAAATCTCTAAGATAGAAACAAAAGATGAGTTTATCTCTGATAGTGCTTATCTTGCACTCTGGATTAATCCAGATGTGGCTAATGCAAAAAAAACAAATCCACAACTCGAGACTATGCTTATTGAAAGTGTCAAAGCAAAGATAACTGAAACAAATTTTATCACACTTGACCCTTTAGGTGGAGATGATGGTGTTGCACTCAATATGAGCATCTCAAACTATGAGTTTAAAGACAATGGCAATAAAATTTCACTTTCATTAGATGTCACTTTTACATTAGCTCGTGGGGTAGATGAATTTTTAGTAAAACAGTATAGCTCAAGAGCAAATCGTCAGTCAAAAGATAAAACAAAATTACCAACAGAGAATGAACTTGCAGCTCAAGGAGTTGACAAAGTCGTGAAATATTTCATCTCAGACATCTCTCCACTCAAAACATATCAACTTCGTGAATTTAAATCAACTCCAGAAGGTTTAGAGGTCGTTATCCCTTATGCAAAACAAAAAAACTATAAAGGTGCTATCAAAGCGATGAATAGATATAAAGGTAAAAAAGATATGAACTATTTTTATAATCTTGCAATTTTATATGAAGCAGAGGCTAGTATAACTGAAAATATGAAACTTTTAAAGCGTGCACAGTATAACTACGAGCAAGCTATGGCACAAGGTGGTTTTAAAGATAAGGTAGTCATAAATGCCAAAGCAAGATTTGATAACTTTTATGATCTACTTGACCGCACAAAAAAACAAGATAAAGCAAATGCAGCATTAAGAAAAGATAGAGACTCTATGGCTGGTAGCAGTGATGATGAGTACGAATAAAAAAGTTATATGAAGCTAAATATAAATAATTTTACACATTTAATGTTAAATTGTTATTTTATATGCTAAAGTTCGCTCAATTTAATATTAGGAAAGAAAATGACAAAGATGAAGTCTTTATGGATTCAAATAGTAGCTGTAGCTACAGTAGGTATAGTAATGAGTGGTTGTGCATCACTTCAAGAGGGTTTTGCATCACAAATGGAGGTTCCAACACTTGAGAAGCAGGCGAACCGTGTAGCAACAGGTATGACAATTGTCAGAGAAAACAATATTATGGCATTTAAAATGCCAATCTCTGCAGATGCACAATGGCCTTTGATGATTAGTGCTGAACTCAATGCTACACAAAAGCAAGATATAGCAAATATACTTCAAACAGAGCCTTATTTTGCAACGCTACAATACACAGAAAATATACAAAGAAAAATGTTAGGTTCATCTGCAACTTTAAGTCTTTTAGGTGGGTATGCAAATCTTGCCGGTGCTATTTTTAACCAGCCAATCTCCCCTTTAACTTTTAGAGCTATTCAAAAACTTGAAGCATTTTATGGTAATGATACAAAAAATTGGCCAAATATTTTTAACTTTGATGGTTCACTCAATAACTTCTTAGAATTCAAAGATGGTCAGATGAAAGAGGTAGAAGCATTGAGTGGTAATGTTTATCTAAATCTTGGTAGTGCTATGATAGCTCTTACCCCAATAAATATGCAAAAAGACTTAACTATTGCAAGATCTGATATGTTGCAATCTTTTGAAGATGTTGCCATGCTTAAAGCTGAGAAAGGTGAGAAAGAGACTACTCTAGAAACTGATACTGCACAAACAAAAAGTAAAGAGCATAAAGATTATACACCTTTAACAAGCCAAGAGAAACTAGCTATCGAGAATGATTTGACAGTAATCGAAGAGAGAATCAATAAGGCAGAATCCATAGCTGATGAAAAAGAGCAGGTATACTTTACTCTTTTAGATGAAGCAGTAATTGCACTTCAAAGTGATATAAATATAGATGATGAAAACTATGTAAATCTTGCAAAAAATGTCAACATAGTTTCAAAACAGATTCTCTCAGGTGCGACAGAAGCAGATACCTCTTTTGGTCTTGCATTAACAAATATAGTTACAAACAATATAATTTTAAAATTCCCTACAGAATTGGAATCACTTGCTCGTGCTAAATCCTATGTACCATCAAATTTACAAGCAAAATATAATAAGCGTATAGCAAGGTTAGTTAAGAATGCTGTATACTTATTGCCAAATATTTTTATTGGTGCTTATTACGCACACAAACAATCAAATCTAGCAGAAAAGTACGAAGCTATTACAGATATAATAGTGCTTGCATACAATGTAAAAGTAGAGCAAGAAAATGCTGCAAAAGAAGCGGCTGCTAAAGAAGCTAAAGAAGCAAAACAAACGAAGGACTAATCAATGAATTTAAAATCATTATTTATAGTTTTAGCACTAGCTCTTTTCACTTCTCACGGAGCTTATGCTTCGGGTGCAAAGAACTCAGCTACAATGAGTTGGATAAATAATCCACCTGCAGATGATGCAAAGTATTTTTATGCAGTTGGGTATGGTGATACGCAACGAGATGCTAAGAGTGATGCACTTTCTACTATTAGTGCAAAAATTTCTGTCAATGTATCTTCCAACTTCTCATCTTCTGTTACAGCTACTCGCCAAGGTGGTGATGAAGAAGTATTAGCACAAACAAAAAGTGATGTTGTCTCAAAGTCTAAAGATATACAGTACACAGATGTGAAAGTTTTAGAGAGTACGCAAGACAAGGGTCAATGGGTATTACTTGTGAAAGTTGACCGAGCAATCCTAACGGCTACTTATGAAAGAAAACTAGATCAAGTGGACACAAAGCTAAAAACAGAATGGAAATTTTTTGAACAGGCTGGTGTCTTTGAGAAGTTAAAACTTTCCGTAGATATAGATGTGTTACTAAAACAAACTGATAGTTTTTTTCCCTTACTTCATGCACTTAACCCCTCTTACAATGATTCAAAATATACTACAAGATACACTGAATATACAAGAGTTATGCGTCAAGCAAGAAATGAATTGGTCTTTAAAATAGTTTCAGATAAAAATTCAGAGCCTTTAGCCTCTTTAATAAAATCAAAGCTGAGTGCTAAAAATGCTACTTTTAATGCTTCAAAATACAATGTCTTGATCGAGATTACAACGAAGGCAAAAAAAAGAAAATATAAATCGACAAATGCCAAATTTGCTAACTTAACTTTTGCCTTGAGAAAAACAACTATTAAAGCAACGGATAAAAATGGAAATGTAGTCTCAAGTGTAGTCTATAAAACAAAAGAGGGTTCAAGCGAAGGCTTTGAAGATGCTTTGGCTCGTACAGCTAAATATGAAAAAAAGATAAAAGAATTAGGAATCATTAAGTTTATTACTGGAAATTAATTATTTTCATGTAGAAACACTCATAAATTTATCTCTTATCACAAAAGATGTTAAGAGATAGAGAATAGTTCACACACAAATCTCCTCTAGCATTACCAACCATTTACTCCTCTACTGTATAATTTTTTAAATTAATTTCGAGGTGATATATGAGTACGATAGCGCAAATAAAAAAAGAAGTAAGTAAAGTAGTAGTTGGTCAAGATAAGATGATAGACTCCCTTTTGATAGCTTTTTTGTGTGAAGGTCATATCCTAATAGAAGGGGTACCAGGACTTGCAAAAACAACTACAGTCAATGCACTTGCATCTGCCTTGGGTTTAAATTTTAAGCGCGCTCAATTTACTCCTGATCTTCTTCCCTCAGATATTTTAGGTGCTGAGATATATGATCCTAAAACTAATGAGTTTAAGATTAAAAAGGGTCCAATTTTCACAAATCTATTGCTTGCAGATGAGATTAACCGTGCTCCAGCTAAAGTGCAGTCCGCATTACTTGAAGTGATGCAAGAGAAGCAGGTGACTCTAGGAGATGCAACTTTTAAGATAGACCCACCATTTTTTGTTATGGCAACACAAAACCCTGTGGAACAAGAGGGCGTATATCAGCTTCCAGAAGCACAACTTGACCGTTTTATGCTAAAAATCGTAGTAGATTACAACAGTAAAGATGAGGAGTTAGAAATAGCAAGACGCATCTCAACTGCAAGTTCTCAAAAGATAGAACCAGTAGCGACTATTGATGATATCAATGAGATTAAAAAAGCGATTCAAGATATTCACATAGATGAGGAAGTGGAACTTTATATAATTGAGTTAGTCAACGCAACAAGAAATCCAAGTGACTATGGTCTTGAATCTATCAAAGATTATATCCAGTTTGGTGCATCTCCACGGGTAAGTATAGATATGTTTAAAGCAGTAAAAGCTATGGCATATATGCGTGGTAAGGACTTTGTAACTCCTGTAGATGTTGCCTACATTGCAAAAGAGTTGATGCGTCATCGTATTGTGCTGACTTATGAAGCAGAAGCTGAGGGAATCACTACGGATGAAATTGTTCAAAATGTTTTAGAATCAGTAAAAATTCCGTAAATCAAGATAATCACAGATGAGTAAACTAAAAAAAATCTTAGTAAGAGCAAGGCGACAAGTCTTTAGCGAAATGGTAGGGAACAATCCCTCTATATTTCAAGGTGAGGGGTATGACTTTATAGAACTTCGTGAATATCAAAGTGGTGATGATATTCGTCATATTGATTGGAATATTACAGCGAAGATGCAAAAACCATTTATTAAGATATTTCGTGAGGAGAGAGAGCTTAATGTTGTTCTAGTCTCTATCTTAAATGGAAGTGTACATTTTGGAAGTGACAAGTTTAAGCAAGAAACTATCGCTGATGTCAACGCACTTTTAGGCTTCTCAACTGTAAAAAATGGAGATCTACTGAGTTCATACATCTTTACAGATAAAATGCAACATCATTTAAAACCAAGTAAAAAAGTACACCAAGTTCAAACGCTCACAAATGATATTCTTGAGTTTGATGCACTAGGGAAAAAGCTAGACTTTAAAGTGATAGCAGATACCCTTTACAAAAGGCTAAAGCGTAAGTCTCTTGTCTTGATTGTAGGGGATTTTTTTGAAATACCAGATTTTAAATTGTTAGCGAAAAAACATGAGTTAGTCTGTATAGTTGTGAGAGATAAATATGAAGAAAAACCCCCTCCAATGGGATTTTCTTCTTTAGTTGATCCTGAGAGTGGGGCGGTTTTAGAAGGTGACTTCAATAAATCAAGCGTAGAGTCTTATGCTAAGAAAGTGCATCAGCATGACCATAGACTTTTTGAGACATTTCGTAAGCATCAAATCAGATTTACCAAGGTTTATACAGATGATGCTCCAAGTGTAAATCTTAGAAGATTATTTGAAGGTCGATGATGAAAGATCTAACTAAAAAAATATATGAGATCCCTCTTCATGACATTAAGGGTATAGTAGAGGTTCAAGAATATTCATTTTATTATCTTCTTGGAACTCTCATACTTATTCTTCTTTTTCTTGGAGCGGTGGCATATCTTCTTTATAAATATATTCAAAAAAGAAATGCTTACAATCAAAGAAAAGAGTATTATAAATTTTTGCAAAAGATAAATTTACAAGAGACAAAAAAAGCAGCGTATGCTATCACACATTATGGATATATATTTAAAGATGATGGTGAGCGACAAGCAGGGATGTATGCCAATATTGTAGATCGTTTAGAACAATATAAATACAAAAAAAGTGTAGATGCTTTTGATGATGAAACACTAGGATATATTGAACTTTACAAGGGGATGATTGATGTTTGATGGAATCTACTTTGAATTTCCAAGTTTAGCATTACTTATCTTGTTGTTCATACTTTGTGCAAGTCTGTGCAAGATGAAAATACCCTCTATCTATTTTCCTCATACTGCACAGTTTATGAGTAATACAGTAAACGCATCAAAATTACTTTGGTTTTTAAAATGGCTTGGGATTGTTATGTTGGTTTTGGCATTGATGTCACCAGTCAAAGATGAGCCATATAAACTAGAACCAAAGAATGGGTATGAAATAGCACTTATTTTAGATGCATCGCAGTCGATGCAAGCAAAAGGTTTTGATACCTCTCACCTTAATGCAACTCGTTTTGATATTGTAAAGTTAATAGTTTCTGACTTTATCTCAAAAAGAAAAAATGACAATATGGGACTTGTTGTATTTGGAGCATATTCTTTTATTGCGTCACCTCTTACTTATGATACAAACATTCTCAAAGGGATAGTCTCAAACCTTTATATAGGAATGGCAGGGAAATATACAGCTTTGTATGAAGCTTTAGCTCAGGGTGTAAATCTTCTTAAAATGAGTAAGTCAAAGACAAAAATAGCTATTTTGTTAACAGATGGGTTTAATACACCAGATAGTAAATTTCCTTATGAAGCTGCTATTGATTTGGCTAAAAAAGAGAAGGTAAAAGTATATCCTATCGGGATAGGTAGACCAAATGAATACAATCGAGAGGTATTGCTTGATATTGCAAAACAAACAGGTGGTGTCGCTTTTGGTGCAGCAAGTGCAAATGAACTTAGCAAAGTGTATGCAAAGATAAACGAGTTAGAAAAATCAGAGATAGAAAATGAAACTTTTACATATTTTAGATACTACTATATGTTTCCTCTTTTTATCTCATTTTTCTCCTTGCTACTTTATGTATTTTTTAGAAACAAAAGAGGATATAACTAGATGATATTTTTACATCCTGCATTTTTATACTATATGTTACCAGTCCTTGTTGTGCTTTTTGGGTTTTTATTGACCCAAAAAGCATCACAAGAACATTATTTTTCTCAAGATGTGATGGACAGATTAAGAGTGAGTACAAATTCTCTTACTCTAAAAGCAAGAAATGCTCTGTTTTTTTTAGTAGGAGTTTTACTCATTGTCGCATTAGCAGAGCCAGTGATAGAAAATGGTACGATGAAAGTTAAGTCTAGTAGTGCAGATATTTTGATTGCTCTTGATATATCGGATTCTATGTTAGCACAAGATGTATATCCAGATCGACTTGGTTTGGCTAAGAAAAAAGCACTCTATCTTCTGCAAAAAGCTACTAAAGATAGAATTGGTGTGATTGCATTTGCAAAGAATTCTTATCTTGTCTCCCCTTTAAGCTTTGATAACAAGGCTGTTTCTTTTTTGCTCTCTAAGTTAGACACAACGAGTATTACACAAAAAGGTACGAATTTTCTTACCATGCTTAAAACTGTGGCAAAAAGTGATACCAATACGGATAAAAAATATCTACTTGTTTTGAGTGATGGTGGTGATGAGAAAGACTTCTCGAGAGAGATAGCTTATGCAAAAGAAAATTCGATTGTGGTTTATGTTCTTGGTATGGGAACGGAAGCTGGTGCACCTATTAAGCAGGATGATGGTTCTTTTATCAAATATGATGGAGATATTATCATCTCTTCACTTAATGAAGCTATCTCAAAACTTGCTACAGAGACAGGTGGTACATATATTCAAAATACTACATCATCAAAAGATATAGAAACTATGCTCAAAGAGATTATAGATAATTCCCAACATAAAGAGCTCAAAAGTCAAGAGATACAAAGATATATTGCTCTGTTTTATTATCCTGTTGCTTTAGCTATGATCATTTTACTCATTGCGTTAAGCTCAATCAATCTAAAAAAGAAGCATAATCTACCTGTTTCTGTATTTGTCTTATTTGCATTAATGTTGGGTTATACTCCAGCGGAAGCTAAATTGTTAGACTTTATGCAACTTCAAGATGCAAAAAAACTCTATGATGCACAAGACTATAACGCATCTGGGACACTTTTTGAAAAATATGCAAAGCAGAGTAATAATCCCCAAGCTTATTATGATGCAGCAAATGCGTATTATAAAGAGAAAAATTATCTTAAAGCCTTGAGCCTTTATTCTCAAGCAAAATTACAGGATAAATATCAAGTTGCAAAAAAATTATCAAATATGGGGAATGCTTTCGTTCGTTTAGGAACAAAAAATACTTTAGAAAAAGCGGTGAAGTATTATGAACAATCACTCAAAATAAAAGAGAATAAAGAGACACGAGAAGATCTCGAGGCTGTGAAAAAAGTCCTAAAAAAAGAGAAAGAAAAAGCAAAAAAAGAAAAACAAGAAAAAAATCAGGATAAAAATAAAGACTCTAAAGAACGAAAAACTGATGAACAAGGCGACAATCAAGATAAGGCAGACGACACAAAAAATAAGAATAAAAACTCAAATAAAGAGGATAAATCTAAAAAGAAACAGCCTAATAATAATTCAAAATCTGATGATAAAAAACAAAATAAGGGTGAAAAATCAGATGAAGAATCTGGTGGTGATGATAAAAATCAAAAAGATCAAAACAATGGTGGAGATACAAAGCAACAAGCTAAAGAGATAAAAGATAAAGCTAAAAAAGAACAGACAAAAGATAAAAATAAAGATAAAAATGGTAACGCCCAATCTAGTGAGTCAAAAAAAGAGATGAGTAATGCAGAAGAGGATAAATGGATTGACAAGCTTAATTCACAACAAAACACTTATCTGTATAGACTTAATGAACAAACCATTGAAAATGAGGACAAAAATGAAAAACCTTGGTAAGATTTTAATATTTATATTTTTAGTACAGTATCCGTTATTAGCAAAAATTATTGCAACTGTTGATTCACCAGATGTAGAGCGAGGAGAGATGGTTACTTACGAGATTATGCTCAATGGAGATAATATTGTAAGACCTACAATAGCCACACTTTGTGGAGAAAATGTTATCTCTACAGGGAATCAAACAAGCATTCAAATGATCAATGGAACAATGACGAAAAGTTATATATTTTCTTATAAATTTTTACCACAAAAGTCTTGTGTGATAGCACCTGTCAAAGTAGAGATAGATTCTAAGATGGTGAAGACAAACAGTGTAAAAGTAAAGGTTTCTAAGCAAAAGATTACAAAAGATACCCCTTTTGTTTTGACTTTACAAAGTGATAAGAAAGAGGTCTATGTAGGTGAGCCTTTTGAGATGAAATTGTTATTTAAGCAGCGTGATGATGCTGAAGCACTAGATAGTGAATTTATAGCTCCGAATTTTAATGGGTTTTGGGTTAAAGAGGAATCTAAATCAAAAAGATATAAAAAAGATGGGTACACCATAACAGAAAAAATTTATAGACTTGCAGCACAACGGGTAGGAAAACTAAAAATCTCTTCAGCTCAAATGCGTATAGCTTTTCGTACCCATACAAGAGACCCTTGGGCAGGTGTTATATCGAGAATAAAATGGAAGTCTTATTACTCTAATGAACTGACAGTTGATGTTAAAACTCTTCCAAATTCTCTAAGCTTAGTTGGAGATTTTAAAATTTCTGCAGAGATAGATAAAGATACCATAAAGGCAAACAAAGCGGTAAATATTAATATTAAAGTTGTAGGTGAGGGTAATTTAGAAGATATTAAAAGTTTTAAACCTCTCATTGATGGGGTAAGCGTTTTTGATGAAAAAATCAAGATAGTAGATGGGGTTCTGACACAGAAAATGGCTTTTGTATCGGATAGTAATTTTACCATCCCCCCATTTAGTCTAAAGTTTTTCAACCCAAAAACAAAAAAGATTAAAACGATACAAACAAAAGCATTTCATATCAAAGTTCAAAGTTCAGGGCTAAAACAAGAAGCTTTAAATATTAAAAAAGCAAAAGTGCAAAAACAAGAGAGTATAAAGAGTAATGGAAATAGTTGCAGAATTTCTACACTCTATGGAAGTGTTATATTTTTTCTTGGTATAGTTATTGGGATCTTTTTATCATTTATAAAACCATTTCAAAAATCTAAAAAATCCAAAGCCTTAGATATGAAAGATGAAAAACTATTATTTGTGAAGTTACTCCCTTACAAAGATGATGCACAAGTAGCTGAAATTTTAGAGATTATTGAGACTAATTTTTATGCAGATAGTAAAAAGATGATTGATAAAAAACAATTAAAAGAGATAGTTGCGAGATATGAGATTTTATAACTATCTTTAGTGCAAAAAGTGGTCAGCACCCGCTATGATGCCAAATAAAAATACTTGATGCCCAAGGTATATGACAAGGGCATGTTTACCTAAGAAACTGATGCCTAAAGAGAATTTATTGTGAGCTAGAGGAAATAAAAAAAGTTTTTTTCTTCCTATAAATATACCAATAAGCACGACTCCAAACCATGGTATGAGGGGTACTAAATCCTCGGTTTTTAAAGGTAAATTGAGTATGGGTTGGACACTATTGTAAAGTGCATGCATATTTATAAGGCTTAAATTGAAGAGTATAAGAATTGTTAAACCTAGAAGTAATGCTATATTCTCATGCTTGATAAATAATAAACCCAAAAGAGAACTTAGCATAATAAAGTGTAAGACACCAAAGTATATATATGTTTTAGGAAATGTAATATAACTTGCAATAGATATAAGTAAGGATGCACCCGCAAGTAGATAAAAACGCTTTTTTACTTTATCAAGGTTTATACTGCTTTTATTGGCTAAGACTAGAGAGATACCAACGCTTCCTAAAAATAAAACAAGAATAATTTTGCGTAAATATGCCCACTCTTGCGCATGATAAATATCAATATGAATAAAGTGAAAATTATTTAAATCAAAAGATAGATGAAAAAACACCATTAAAATGATTGCGATGCCACGGATAAAGTCTAGTTGTAAGTATCTGATAAGCTTCTCTTCTAGTCTAAAATATCATGGAGCTTTTTGCCGGATTCTATAGTTTTGTGGAGATCTTGCCATTGCTCATCAATGATATTTTGTTTGAGCTTAGTGAGTTCATCTTCAAAGAGTCCTATCGCTTCGAGTAGGTTTGTTTTGTTTTGTCTAAAGATATCTTCCCACATATAAGGGGAACTTTTTGCCAGACGACTCATAGAACGAAAACCACCAGCAGCAAGGGCTAAGATATTATTTTTATTTTCTTGGTTCATAACAGTGTTTGCGAGTGAATAAGAGATGGCATGTGGCATGTGAGATATGAAAGCCGCATGCCTATCGTGTTCATCAGCCCTCATAAATGCTTTTTTCATACCTAGTGCTTTAAATATTTTTTTGGCTACATTTTGTTGGAGTTGTCCACTCTCCTCTAAATCACAAAGTACAACAACATGACCACGGTAGAGACCTTCTATGGCTGCACTCGGACCAAAGTTTTCTGTACCAGTCATAGGATGTGCTGCTACAAAATTCTCTCTTATGCGTTTTGGGATTGAAGCTACAATTTTCGCTTTTGTACTGCCTAAATCTATAATGGTGGTGTCATTTGCTACATCAGTGAATGTAGACATCACTTTAATAACTCCATCAACAGGGATAGCAAGAAATATTAGATCACTCTTTTTTATCTCTTCATGCGTTGCTATTGCATCAACTAGACCAAGTTCTAATGCTTGATCTTGATGCTCTTCATTATGGTCATAACCAACTATTTGTTCTATAAAATCAAGTTTTTTGAGACTTAGAGCCAAAGAACCACCCATGAGTCCTAGTCCTATTATTGCTACATTCATATAAAAAATTTACCTATATAATTAAATTATTAAAAGTTTACCGAAAATTAACCTCCTATTAGGTAAAATCTCTCTTTATTTTATAAATAATGGATTGTAATGAGATTACTTTTAGCTGTCGTGCTAATTTTTTTAACAACAAATATATTTGCTAGAGTGATAAATACGATTCAATACAAAGGTATTGTCCATATCTCTAAATCAGTGGCATTAAGAATGTTGAAATTTAATACAGGCGATGATGTTAGTGATGAAGATATTGATCGTGCGATTAAAAAGTATTTTAAACAAGGCTATTTTAAAGATATAAAAGCTGATGTAACTGATGATATACTTACTTTTACTTTTGTAGAAAAAGCACTTATCTCCAAGATAGAAGTAGAGGGTTATAAGGATAGTGATAAAGAGTTTAAAGAGAATGTTATCCGCATTAAACGGGGTACACTTTATGATGAGAAAAAACTTGAAGCAGCAAAAAAAAGAATCATTGAATCAATCTCTCAAGATGGAAAAATAGACTCTGTAGTAGAGATAAAAAAAAAGTATCTCGATAATGGTAGTATAAAAGTTATTTTTGCTATCAATGAAGGGGAGAAAATCATCATTACAAAACTAAATTATAGTGGTGTAAAAGGTTTAAAGCCCTCAGATTTTAACACTGTGATAGCAAATAAAGAGGCACAGTGGATGGGTTGGTTCTTTGGTCGCAATAATGGAAAAATGAGTTTGCGAGACATCTCTTATGATCATCTCCGTATCCGTGATTATTATATGCAGTATGGGTATTTGGATGCAAAAGTAAACTCTCCATTTGTCAAAGTTGATTTTAATGACTATACAGCCTCTATTAGTTACCAAATAAAAGAGGGTGAACCTTATACTGTTAATAAAATTACTCTTTATCAAACAAAAAAGGTGATAAGTCAAGCAAAGATAAAAGAGGTTATCACACTTGTAGAAAATAAACCTTTCAATATCAAAACCTTTCGTGAAGACTCACAAAGAATTAAAACACTTATTGCGGATTTGAGTTATGCTTTTGTTCAGGTTGTTCCCGATCTTAAAAAAAATGAAAAAGATAAAACAGTTGAAGTTGTTTACAGAATTATGCCAGGTAATAAAGTAAAAATTAGAAATGTACTTATCTCAGGAAACACAAGAACACTCGATAGAATTATCCGTCGTGAACTCTATCTTGGTCCTGGAGACATGTACTCCCTTGCAGATTTAACAGATTCGCGAAATGCGCTTGGTCGTTTAGGCTTTTTTACAGGTCAAACCATAGAAGAAAAACGCATAGATAATGAAACAATGGACCTCGTGGTAAAAGTCAAAGAAGCACCTACTGGAAATGTACAAGTTGGTGGTGGTTATGGCTCTTACGGAGGATTGCTTTTAAGTGTCGCTATCAATGATAGAAATGTTTGGGGATCAGGCATCAATGTAGGTGTCAAAGCACAAAAGTCTCAAAAAACAAAGACTTACTCTTTTAATATTACAAACAATCGCTTAAACGATAGTGATTTTAGTGGTAACTTTTCTGTGCATCACTCTTCTTATGTTTATAATTATTATACTGTTAAAAGTGATGGTATAAGTATTGGTTCTGGACATAGATTTTCTAGGCATATATCTGGATATCTTGGTTATGGTTATTCCAGAAATGCCTATGATTTGAAACCTGGTTTTCAATATAATGGTAGCAGTTTCTTTTTTCAATCTTATGCTAAAAGTTCAGTAACAATGAGTACTAAATTTGATAATACTGATGATTTTTATCTTCCTCGAAAAGGTTTTTCTCTCTCTCAAAGTTTTCAGAAGTCAGGACTTGGTGCAGAAGCAAATTTTTTCAAATCAAGAACAAACTTTGGTGCTTATAAAGGTTTGCAAGAGTTGCTCAATTTTGATGCAATTGTAAGGTATAAAGCAAGATATAATTTTGCGGCCGATACAGGCTATCTACCTGTTGCTGAGAGATTTTATATGGGTGGATTGGGTTCTATCCGTGGTTATCAGTCATATTCTTTGTCTCCCTCTATTACGCAAAGTAATGGAACTAAAAGACGAGTGGGTGCTAAACAGACTTTTTCAAACTCGGTAGAACTTTCTATGCCTCTTGTCCCTAAAGCTAGGATGCGTATTGTTACCTATTTAGATTGGGGATTTATTGGTAATGATGTGTTGACTGAGATATCTCGTGGTGGTTATGGTGCAGGGATAGAGTGGTTCTCTCCTGTAGGTCCTATTCAGCTTATGTTTGCAAAAGCTTTAAATGCTCAACCTGGTGATAGAACTCAACATTTTGCGTTTACAATGGGACAAAGATTTTAAACTCGTAGGAGTTTAATAGAAATATTTTTAAGTGGTTCAAGAGCCTCAACTGCCTCTTGTGTAAGATAGAATTTATCTTTAGTTGTTATATGCAGAGTGTCTTCTTTGAGTTCAAGCGTAAAGTCGATATTTCTAGGTCGATGACTTAGTAGTGCTATACTTAAGGAGAGTATGTAACTTAGAGCATCAAGCATCTCCTTCTTTGGTAATAAAACTGCATATTTATCTACATGGGTCTGCGATGGTAACTTTCTTTTAGCGTATCGTACAAGAGTGGAGATTAAAACAATCTGCTTTTGAGTAAAACCATATTCTAAGCTACTTTGAAGTAGGTAATAACTGTGTTTGTTAAGAGAAAATTGATGAATACTTGACCCAGCAGGATAGAGTAGTGCGCTTGTAGATAGTGATGCTCTATGCTCTGCATCAAGGTGTAGTTTATCTTGGAGTAGATTAAAAAGTATTTTCGAGAGTTTTGAAAGGTTATTTGAATAGTTTTTATCATCAACATACAGATCTAATATATTACGCACAGAGGTATTGTAGTTGGCTGGAAGCTTGTCTTTGGCATTTCTGAGTAGATCTGAGAGATAAAGACCCTCTCTTACCCCAACACCACTTACAATCATCTCAGAGATAGAGAGTTTTTTTATCACTCTTTGAAGGATGAGTGCTCCTGGTTTAATGACATCAAGTCTATTTTCTTTGATGCCCAATTTTAGAAGTTCTTTCTCATCTGCAACCAATACTTTATCTATAAAATTTTTGTATCTTTTTGCATCACTCTCAAAAGCATGAAGTTTAATAAGTGGAAACTCTATCTCTTTCATAATAGCTGTAGAGAGAGCCCTTGTTGTTCCACCAATGCCTACTAATTTATTGCTTGTTATTGCATTGAGTTTTTGAAGTTTGTCATCTATATATTTTATAGCTTCCTTTGCATTGGCATTATCGAAAAAAAGTTCTTTGAGTCTTACAGTTCCCAAATTTAGTGAGATAGTTTCTTTAATATTTTTTTGATTGATGAGGGCAAACTCTGTAGAGCCTCCACCAATATCAATGGTGAGTGCATTTTCTTGAGTTGGCAATAAATTTGCACAGGCTATACCCCCAAGGTAAGCTTCCCTTTGACCATCTATTGTCTTTATCTTAAGACCAAGTTTATCACTTACTTTTTTGAGAAATTCTTTTTTATTGGGTGCATCTCTAAGTGCTGATGTAGCTACGCATAAAGTTTTTTTTGCTTTAAGTGAAGCGATAACTTTCATATAGTCACTCAAAGCATCAAAAGTTCTTTGCATGGGAATTTTTTGAAGATTTGCTTCGTTTTTATAAGCATCTTGACAAAGGCGTACCCTAGATTTGGACTCATATATGAGATTAAAAGCAAAGCGGGAAGTTTTTTCATAGATAACCATACTAACCGAGTTGGAACCTATATCTATGATAGCTGTTCGCTTAGACAAGCTTTATTCTACTTCTGCTAAAATCGTTTTATACTTAAATTGTAGTTCTGTAATTGATTCTACATTATCTTTGTCTAGCACTATACAATCAACAGGACAAACAGAAATACATGCTGGTTCATCATATACTGTTACACATTCTATACATCTATCGGGATCTATATAGTATATAGGGTCACCTTCTTCTATAGCCGTAGTAGGACATTCTTCCCTACATGCATCGCAAGCTATACATTCATCATTTATTAAAAGTGCCATTTGCTAACCTTGTATTTTCTAAAATATTGTTTAAAATTTTTATAGCAGATTTATATCTAAATAATGCTTTACTTTTTTTTAAAATTATTATTTTTTTGCTAATACACTTCAATAGACTTTGTAAACCGTTTTATATTTGCATAAGATGAATGTAGTACACTAATACTCATGAAAAAATTAATGAGTCTTAGAAAACGGATAAAGTTCGTTTTATTTATATTATTTCCAATCTCATTTTTTATTTTTGGTTGGTTAAGTCATAGTGCTTATAAACCGGGGCATAAAATAGAAGCACCCTCTTTGCTAAGTAAAATAAAAAAAAGTAAAACACTCAATGTTGTATTGCTCAATTCTCCAACTACATATTATCTGGGGGTGGATGGGCCACAAGGTTTTGAGTATGACCTTTTAACCGCATATGCCACACATCTAGGTGTAGAGTTAAATATTACGACAGCAAATACTACGCAAGAAGCTGTGCATCTCAGTAAAGACCCTAAGTACAATATTATATCTGCATCTCTCACTAAAACTCCTCATAGAACAAAAGAGTTCAATTTTGGACCATCATATTATGAAGTACAGCAACAAGTTATCTGCTATAGAGGGATGATAGGGAGTGGTAAATTTCCTAGAGATGAGGAGGACTTAGTTGGACTTAAAATCACAGTTGGAAAAGATACAAGCTATAGTGAAACCATCGAGAGACTCATAGCTGAGGGTAATGAGATAAATGCAACTTATACTTCTGAATACTCCACTGAAGAACTTCTAGAACAGGTTGCGTCCCACAAGATTGATTGTACCATAGCGGATTCGCATATATACTCTTTAAACTTACGCTATTTTACGGATCTGGCTTTAGCCTTTACTGTAGGTGATAGAGAACAACTTGCTTGGGTATTGACACCAAATTCTAAAGAACTAGAAGCCGATATGTACTCATGGCTCAATAGTTTTAACCAGAGTGGAAAAATGGCGGCTTTAAAAGACCATTACTATAGTTATATTTTATTTTTTGATTATTATGATACAAAAATGTTTTACAAGAGAATTAAATCAAGACTTTACAAATATGAAAAATATTTCAAACAAGCAGCCAAGAAATATGATGTACCTTGGGAACTCATTGCGGCCCAATCTTATCAGGAATCTCACTGGAATCCAAGGGCAAAAAGTTTTACAGGGGTGCGTGGTCTTATGATGCTCACACTCTCAACAGCAAAAATGCTAGGTGTAAAAAATAGACTCTCACCCAAACAAAGTGTGATGGGTGGGACAAGACATCTTAAGCAAATGTTGCGTTATGTTCCAAAAGAGGTAGAGGGAGAGGATAGACTTAAATTTGCACTCGCTGCATACAATATTGGAATGGGGCATGTAAGAGATGCTAGAAAATTAGCAAAAAAGTTTGGTCTCAATGAAAATATCTGGTCTGATTTGAAAGTTACATTGCCACTTCTCTCTCAAAAAAGATATTACCGTACAGTAAAATATGGTTATGCAAGAGGAAGTGAACCTGTTCGATATGTTGAGTCTATATATGATTATAAAGATATTTTACAGAAGATGGAGAAAGAAAAAAAGAAAGAGAAAATTTTAAAAGAGCAAGAGGCTGAAAAAGCAAAAGTTTTCAAAGAGCAAGAGGCTTTTAGAGCCAAACTTACCCAAAAGATGAAAGATGCTAAAGCTAACGAGCTCAAAGAGATAGCTAAGATGGCAAATAAAGATAAAATTAAAAGATAAAATTACTGATTTTTAGGGTCTCCAAGCTCACTTAAAAAACTTTCCATATCATACTTTTCACGGTACTCGGGTGTCATGATATGGATGAGAATATCACCAAGGTCGATGACAACCCAGTCTCCACTCTCCTCTACATTGTTGAAGATTTCTTTATCCTTAATCCCCTTTTTTAGGTGGTCAAGAAGCGCAAGTGTATGCCTACTCCCTAATGAAGAAGCGATAATAGCATAGTCAACTATGTAATTTTTTTCTCGAAGGTCAAAAACCTCGATTTTTTCTGCTTTGTTTGTATCGAGTACATCTGTTATGTGTTTAATTCTATTTTGCAATACTTTTGCTCCTGTTTTTTTCGAATATGTGTAGATGAGATATCTTCATCTATGTCGAGTGTTAAATAACTCTTGGGTATTAAAATACCATCTCTTTGCGCGATAACAAAGGTAACTTTTTGTTCTAATTCTTGATACCGATGCCAGTTTTGTAATGAGGTTAAATTATCAGCGCCTATGATAAGATAGATCTTAGAGTAGCTTTTTAAAAGGTGTAACACACTGACAATAGAAGCTACTTTTTCCTTTTTATCTATCTCAAAACGAGAAATTTCTACATCATTATAATCTTTGAACATCTTTTTCAATAAATTATATCGCTTATGAGCACTATAATAAGAAGACGATTTAAAAGGGCTCAAATAGGTAGGCATTACTATCACTTTTTGAACATCTTTTAAATTCAGAGCGGCCTTCACAACAGCTTTGTGTCCGATATGGGGAGGGTCAAAAGAACCTCCAAAAAATGCTACAGTCTTCATTTAATACGAATTATAGCTAAGTTTCGATAAAATTACCCAATTTTTATTCTAGAGGATATTATTTTGGCACTTAAAATAGCAATTAACGGATTTGGTAGAATAGGTCGTTGTGTGGCAAGAATCGCTGCAACGAGAGACGATGTAGAGATTGTTGCGATTAACGATATGGCAAGTATGGATATGATGCTGTATCTTTTAAAAAATGATTCAGTTCATGGGGCATTTCAAAATGAGGTGGAACAAATTGATGATGAAAATATTGAGATAGATGGACAACGGATTCGTATTTTTAATGACCGTGACCCTAAAAACTTAAAATTTGCAGAGTATGGTGCTGATATGGTCTTAGAGTGTACTGGTGTCTTTTTGACACAAGACTCAGCACAAGTTCACATCGACAATGGTGTAGAAAAAGTTTTGTTTTCAGCACCATCAAAAGACACGCAAACAGATACCTTTGTCATGGGTGTCAATGAAGAGTTATATGCTGGACAAAAGATAATCTCTAATGCATCATGTACTACAAACTGTTTAGGACCTGTAGCAAAGGTACTCGATGATGCTTTTGGGATACAAAAAGGTCTTATGACAACGATCCACTCATATACAAATGATCAAAATATTTTAGATGTAAAACACTCAAAAGACAAACGCCGTGCAAGGGCAGGTGCTATCAATATGATACCGACGACAACTGGTGCTGCAAAAGCTATATCTCTTGTTATGCCACAACTCAAAGGGAAGCTGCACGGTCAATCTGTTCGTGTTCCAACTCCCGATGTCTCTATGGTAGATCTCAATGTAGTTGTGAGTAAACAGACGACAAAAGAGGAAGTTACAGCAGTTTTTAACAAGGCTGCCGAGACTAACTTGAGGGGACTTCTGCTTATAGATAAAGAGATGAGAGTATCCCAAGATTTTGTAGGTTGTGCATATAGTTCTATCGTAGCTGAGGATTTAACTCAAGTTATTGGTGGAGATATGATCAAAATTATGGCTTGGTATGACAATGAGTGGGGATACTCAACACGATTGATCGATATGGCACTACACATTAGCAAATAGGGAAAAATTTGGAACTCTTAAACATAAAAAATTTAGATTTAACTAGGAAAAAAGTTTTTATCCGTTGTGATTTTAATGTCCCCATGGATGAGTTTGGAAATATCTCTGATGATAGACGCATTCGTTCTGCTCTTTCAACTATTAACTATTGTTTAGATCAAGACTGTGCGGTTATTCTAGCTTCTCACTTTGGGCGTCCAAAAGGTGGAATTGATGAAAAATACAGCCTCGCACCAATAGCAAGAAGATTGCACCATCTACTTAAAAGAGAGATAGCTTTAGCTTCTGATGTTGTGGGTGAAGATGCTATGGATAAAGTTAAAAAACTTGAATGTTGTGAAGTTCTTTTGCTTGAAAATCTAAGATTTGAAGTTGGTGAGACACAAAATGATGCTACATTGGCTCAGAATTTAGCTGCTATGGCAGAATTTTATATCAATGATGCCTTTGGTGTATCGCATCGTGCACATGCATCTGTAGAGGGTATTACACATTTTTTTGCAAAAGATAAAAAAGCAGCAGGCTTTTTACTTCAGCGTGAGATTCAGTTTTTTGGAAAACTTATTAATGAACCTGTTCGCCCATTTGCAGCCATCGTTGGTGGTTCAAAAGTCTCGGGCAAATTAGAAGCCCTTGTTAATCTACTTCCAAAAGTAGATAAAGTCTTTATTGGTGGTGGTATGGCTTTTACATTTTTAAAGCAGTTAGGCTATGATATAGGGGCTTCTTTAGTTGAGGATGATTTACTCAATGATGCACAACATATTATGGATGAGGCAAAAAAACTAGGTGTTAAATTTTACCTACCTGTAGATGTTGTTGCTGCAGAAAAATTTTCAGCTGATTCAGTTATCAAGATAACGACAGCACAAGAGATACCTCATAATTGGATGGGACTAGATATTGGTCCTGCAACTGTAAGACTTTATCGTGAGGGTTTAGGTGATGTTCAGACCATTTTATGGAACGGACCGATGGGTGTTTATGAGATGGAAAAATATGCACGCGGCTCAACGAAGATAGCACATTTTGTTGCTGATTCTTACGCAACTACAGTTGTTGGTGGTGGAGATACTGCAGACCTTGTACAACGCGTAGGCATCGACGAAGAGATGAGTTTTATCTCTACTGGTGGTGGTGCTTCTCTGGAACTTTTAGAGGGTAAAATCCTACCTGGTGTTGCACCTTTAGTGATAGGATAGATGATGATAGTTGCATCAAATCTTAAAACAAACCTTACAAGAGCACAAACATCTTCTTATCTTATGGATGTAGAAAATTTTCTTGATAAGACAAATGTTAAGCAAGAAGTTCTAGTATTTCCTGCACAAAGCTCTTTAGCTGTACATGCTGGTCAGATATATCAAGGTGCTCAGAACGCTTACCCAGCAAAAAATGGTGCTTTTACTGGTGAGATAGGGAGCGAACAACTTGAAGAATTTAGTATCAATACTATACTTATAGGGCATTCTGAACGCAGACATATTTTAGGTGAAGCACAAACACTTCTAGTAGAAAAGTTTCATTACTATAAAAATTTAGGATTTAAGATAGTTTTTTGTGTAGGTGAACCACTTGAGATAAGAGAAGAGGGTGAGGGTGTAATGATGAAGTATCTGGAACTTCAGTATGAGGGTATTGATACTAGTTATGAAAACCTTATCATAGCATATGAACCTGTTTGGGCTATAGGTACAGGACTAACTCCAACACTCGAAGATATCTCTAAGATACATTTAGCACTGAAAGAAAAATCATCAGCACCTCTACTTTATGGAGGAAGTGTCAAAATAGACACTGCAAAAGATATCTTAGCTTGTGAAGGTGTAGATGGTGTCCTTGTAGGTAGTGGAGCTTTGGCAGTAGAGAATTTTTGCCAAATGATTCGTATAGCACAAGATTTAGAGAAATAAATTTTTAAAGCAACAAGTTGCGTGAGCTTCCTGCTGAAGGAAACTTAGTGTTAGCGTAGTAAGCGGGACTGGTTCCGCTTGCGTGATAAATAGATGGAGGGTTTCCCTTCCTTTTACAAAGTACAATTAAGGAGAGATAAGTATGATAATGAAGGGTAAAAAAGGTCTTATTGTTGGACTAGCAAATAGCAAATCTATAGCGTATGGTATAGCAAAAGCGTGTAATGAGCAGGGTGCCGAGATGGCATTTACATTTTTAAATGATGCACTCAAAAAAAGAGTAGAGCCTATAGCGAATGAGTTTGGAAGTGAGCATGTTTATGAACTTGATGTCTCAAATGAAGAGCAGATGGCAGGGATTGCAGATGTTATAAAAGCAGACTTTGGTGAGATAGACTTTCTTGTGCATTCGGTTGCCTTTGCACCTAAAGAAGCTTTGAGTGAGCCATTTATGAAAACAACAAAAAGTGCTTTTGAGATAGCGATGAATATCTCTGTGTATTCGCTCATAGATCTTACAAATCGTCTTGAATCTGTACTGAGTAAAGATGCTTCTATCCTTACTCTTTCTTACCTTGGCGGACCAAAATACATAGCAAATTATAATGTTATGGGTGTAGCAAAAGCAGCTCTTGAATCTACTGTAAGATATATGGCTGTTGAGCTTGGAGCAAAAGGACAAAGGGTGAACGCTATCTCGGCAGGACCTATCAGAACACTTGCAGCAGCAGGAATAGGTGACTTTAAACAGATCCTCAACTGGAACGAGATAAATTCACCACTTAAGTCAAATGTAACTATTGAACAAGTTGGAAACTCTGCTATGTATCTACTGAGTGATTTGGCTTCTGGGGTGACAGGGGAAGTGCATTATGTAGATAGTGGATACAATGTTATGGGTATGGCTGCTGTTACTAAAACTGAAGATGGAAAAACTGTGCTTTGTTGGGATAATGATTAAATATTAATCACTATTTGTGCAATTATATATTTTAGTTATGTAACAATACTTCTAACAAATCATAAGGAATATAAACATAAATATGAAATTAATTAAATCAAGTTTAGTATCTGCACTACTAATGAGTACAAGTGCATTCGCATTTGAGAATATAAAAACAAGTGGTGATGCTAGATTCTATTATTATGCAGATGATACGGGTAAGGCTCTCTTTAACAAAGATACAGCTCGAGGACAAGCAACAGTGGGTTTAGGTCTTAGTGCTGATATACAAGAAGGTGTCAGAGCTAATGCAAACCTAACAGTTTTATCAACACTGGGTCTTCAAGGTCAGCTTATCTCTAAAGGTTGGGAAACTACAAATGCCACAGATGATTCCTATTGGATGGATACATTAAATATCTCTGCAGATGTTGGAAAAACAAATGCCACTGTAGGTCGTATGACCTTAGATACTCCTCTTCTTTGGACTGAAACTTGGTCTGCTGCTTACAATACATTTGAAGCGGCAGTGGTAAGAAACAATGACCTTGCCGACACTACTATAATTGCAGCTTATATTGGTGGTTCTAATGGTGCTATTGAAAATGGAGATCCAGGTTGGGTTATTGCAAATATGAATACAAAAGGTAATACAAACTTCTCAAAATTCCATGATGGTGCTTACATAGGAGGGATTATCAATAAATCATTAAAATCCCTAACACTCCAAGCGTGGTACTATAATGTGGTAAATTATTTATCTGATGTTTGGGTTCAAGCTGATTATGAGATGGATGGGATCATTCTAGGGGCACAATATACTGGCGGAACCAATATGTCAGGCACTTCTAATATCAATACAAATGCATATGCTCTAAAACTGGGTTATGCTATGGAAGACACCTTTAGTCTCACCGTATCTTACTCCCAAACTGGTAAAAATAAATCAACTGGTGGTAAAGATCTCTCTGCGAAAAACCTTTCTGGTGAGGGATATACAAAACTTTATACAGAATCTTACTGGACAGCAATCGCAGGTTCACAAGATATGCAAACTGTCAATGTAACTGCAAATGTTCCTGTTGCTAATTTATTTGATTTCTCAGTGTATTATGTAAATGCTTCTGATACTACCAAAAACAGACTCATAGAAACTACTTTTGAGTTAGCAAAATCTTATGGTAACTTAGACACAACACTTGTCTATGCTCATAGAGATCCAAAAGGTACTTTAAAGGCTAGCGATCCAGCTAAAGCCGTAGTTTTAGCAAGTTTAAAATATAATTTTTAACTTTCGAGCTACTTAACTCATTCCCAAGCTCCAGCTTGGGAATGCAATCAATATAAAATAAACACTATTTCGTTATAATTGCTTCATGCAAAACCTCTTAAAAAAACTTTTTTATATCTCATTTATGTTGCTACTCATCTCTATTATCTCGTTTTTAGCCATCCATGCAGCACCAAACTCTTTTTTAAATGCAGGTGAGCTCAATCCAAATATGACAGATGAAGCTATAGCAACACTCAAAGCGGTCTATGGACTTAATAAACCCCTTTTTGAACAATATATTGATTGGACTCTCAACATCTTAACCCTTAACTTTGGCATCTCGTTTGTAACAGGGCAAGAGGTGAGTGTCGAGATATTGAAGAGACTTCCTATTACGCTGAGTATGAATATAAGTGCTCTAATCGCAGTTTTTATCATCTCTTTGTACCTTGGGATAAAGTCAGCACTTCATTATGAACAAAAGAGTGATTATGTCATCCGCCAAATATCTTTAGTCTCTTTTTCAATGCCAAGTTTTTATTTAGCACTTCTTTTTATCATATTTTTTGCACTCACTTTAAACTGGTTTCCTATTGCAGGACTTCACTCTATCGAACCTAAGGTTGGCATCTCTTACTATACAGATATGGCTTGGCATCTAGTTCTTCCTGTAAGTGTGATAATATTTGGTGGTTTAGGGAGCATGATCATCTATATTCGTTCCCTTACTTTAGAGATACTCAAGAGTGATTATTACTATTTTGCAAAAGCAAGAGGTCTAAGTGAGAGCATCTTGTTACGACATTATATATTTCCAAACCTTTTACCACCTATCGTTACACTTCTTGGTCTATCCCTCCCTGGTCTCATTGGTGGGAGTGTTATTTTAGAGGCTATTTTTGGTATTGATGGGATGGGACAGTTATTTTTTATGTCTGCACTCTCAAGAGATTACCCCATCATTATGGGTACTCTGATGATAACAGCTTTTTTGACTTTGGTGGGAAATATGTTTGCGGATTTAATTTTATTAAAACTTAATCCATATATGAAAAGAGGCTAATAACTCGTTCCCATCGTCCTCGATGGGAACGCATACAAGTCTTCAAATAACAGATACTTTTATATATGGATTCCAAAGTTGGAGCTTAGGAGCGAGATAACTTTGTTCTTTTATGGGACTAATTAAACAGTGCTTCTAGTGCATCAACACCATCTTTTTTCTCATCTTCAGTTGGAATTATCTCACCATCTTCATTCACACTCGAAGCTGACTCAATAAGCTCA
>Ga0256829_1000357_pt1 | contig 48599 bp, 54 predicted proteins | sample 131447metaG_FD_185979 | JGI IMG/M metagenome (GOLD analysis project Ga0256829, IMG submission 185979) | Hydrothermal vent microbial communities from Lau Basin, Pacific Ocean - 131-447 | ecosystem: Environmental > Aquatic > Marine > Hydrothermal vents | place: Pacific Ocean: Lau Basin | collected... | reverse complement strand
TGCTACCTAATTTTTTCATACTTTCCATCTGTTCTAAAAAGTCATTAAAGTTAAATTCACCCTTTTTCATTTTTCTGGTTAATTTTTTAGCTTGTTTCTCATCTATAATAGCACTTGTTTTTTCTGCAAGCGTAGCAAGATCTCCCTCTCCCATCAAGCGATTTACTACTCTTTCTGGTATAAAAAGTTCAAGATCAGCAGCCTTTTCCCCAATTCCTACAAATCTTAAAGGAACTCCTGTTTGTTTAGATATGCCAAGTGCAACACCACCTTTACTGTCACCATCATATTTTGATAAAATTACACCGGTTATGCCAAGTTGTTCGTTGAAAGAGCTTGCACTTCTTACAGCATCTTGTCCACTTAAAGAATCAGCTACATAAAATATCTCATCAGGAGTCAGAGTATTTTTTATATCTTTTAATTCATGCATTAATTCATCATCTATAGCCAGTCTTCCAGCAGTATCAACTATAAGAACATCATACAAGCCTTCTTTTGCCTTTTTTAAAGCATTTTTACTAATTATTTTAGGATTTTTTTCATGCTCATCAAAATACAGGTCAAGTTCATTTTGTTCACAAAGTTGCTTTAACTGCTCTATTGCTGCTAGTCTTTGAAGGTCGCAAGCTGCAATTAAAACTTTCTTTTTTCTAAGTTTTAGATAATATGCCAATTTTACAGTTGTTGTTGTTTTTCCACTTCCTTGAAGACCTGACATTAAAACTGTTGTTGGAGGTCTAGAGGAAAAAACAAAGCCTTGGCTACCGCCAATTTTTAAAATTTCAAATATATTTTTTTTTAGTGATTTTAAAAAATTATCTTTTCCAATACCATCTTTTTTTGTTTCAAGCTCAACATTCTTTATCAAATCTTTTACAACTTTGTAATGTACATCTGCTTTAAGTAAAGATTTTTTAAGATTATCCAATGCTTTTTTTAAAGCTTTTTCGTCATCTGCAAAGCGAATTTTATTGATAGCAGTTTTAAAAGAGTCAGTCAATGTACCAAACAAATACAGTCCTTAAAATAATAGTTTTTAAAAGAGTGCAATAATACTAAAAAATAGCTTAAAAATAAGTTATGAAGAAAAGTTAAGGAGGAAAAATCCTCCTTAATGTTCAATATTCTTATATCGCAACAAGTCTAATATTCAATAATTTCTCTAATTCTGATAAATCTTAATGCTCTGTTGCTGAATTTTACTATCTTTTGACCTTTAAAATATGCGATATTTTTATATCTTATTATTGCTCTTGTATAAGTATCATTATATTTTGTAATGCATCTTCTTTGGGTTCTGTATCCACTTGTATAACTTCTTGTGTTTCTTCTTGATAGATTATTTCCAACTAATGTTCCTATGATAGCTCCACCGACAGTAGCAGCTATTTTGCCACCACCACCACCTACTTGATGACCTATTATCCCCCCGGTAATACCCCCGATAAGTGCGCCGATATTTGAATTTGCACCATTATTGTAATATCTGCGAACAGGAACTTGTTCATTCCAACACTCTTGATATGGAACTCTTTTTGTTATATTGGCATATACAGGTTTGCTCCTTATCACCATAACTCTTTTTAAAATAGTAAAACTTTGTGCATTTAGTGCAACTGTTACACTTAAAAATAATACAGCAAAAATTAATTTTTTCATAACCTTATCCTTTATTGATGATTTGTAAATAGTTATACAATCATCTTGTTTTATTTTTAAAACTTTATACTAAAATTGTGAAAAAATCGTGCATTAATACCTATTGTGATAATCTAAAATATCTTTTTAAAGGAATAAAAAAATGAAAAAGATGATTATATTATTGATAATGGCGGTGATAACAATGCAGGCAAAAAATTACAAATATACAAATGAGTTGATCTATCAAAATTCTCCATATCTTTTACAACATGCACACAATCCTGTTGATTGGATGCCGTGGAGTAAAGAAGCTTTTGAAAAAGCTAAAAAAGAGAATAAAATGATATTTTTGTCTATTGGATACAGTACTTGTCACTGGTGTCATGTAATGGAAAAAGAATCTTTTGAAAATCTTCAAGTCGCAAAAATACTAAATAAAAATTATATTTCCATAAAAGTTGATAGAGAGGAAATGCCTTCAATTGATAGGCATTTTCAAGATGTATATTATCTTATGAATAAAAGAGCCGGGGGGTGGCCTCTTACTATATTGCTAACACCTGAGGGAAAGCCTTTTTTCAGTGCGACTTATATACCAAGAGAGCCTAAATACGGTAGAGCCGGTCTTTTGCAGATTTTAGAATATTTTGTGAAAATGAAAAAAAATAATTATAAAAAAATAATAGATACAGCAGATGATGTTGAAAAATATATGAAATTATCCCAAGAAGAAAAAACTATCGGTAAAACAAAAATAAGTGAAAATCTTGCAAAAGCTTTTATAAAAGGTGTCGAGAAAAATTATGATAAAAATAATCCAGGCATCGGCATAGCTCCAAAATTTCCGCATGCAAGCACTATCAATGCTTTACTTGATATATATAAGCTCGATGGTGATAAAACTGCTTTAAAACTTGCTGATGATATGCTCAGCACTATGGCAAAAGGTGGCATATATGATCAAATTGAAGGTGGATTTTATAGATATTCAACTGATGAGAGGTGGATGATACCACATTTTGAAAAGATGCTTTATACAAATGCTGAATTGTTAGAAGATTATGCAAAAGCTTATGAAATTACAAAAAAACCTCTTTATAAGAATATGGTAAATGAAATTGTAACTTTTGTTGATAAAAGGTTTGAAAAAGACAGTGTATATTTTAGCGCAAGTGATGCAGATAGTTATGATGCAAAAACAGGTGAAAAAGAGGAGGGTGCATACTTTGTATATACTTATAAAGAGGCAAAAGATGCTCTTATTAGGGATGGACTTAAAAATTATAAAGATATACTTGATTATTATGGAATTACAAAAGATGGAAATTTTAAAAGTGGTGAAAGTAATCCGTATATTAATAATTTTGCAAAGGTGCCTACTGATTTAAAAGAGGCAAAAAAAGCTCTCATAAAAGTAAGGGATACAAAAAAATATCCTTTTATAGATGATAAAATATTGACTTCTTGGAATGCATTATATATAAAGGCACTTTTTATAGCAAGTGATATTAACCATAATTATTTGAAAAAAGCTTCCACATCTTTAAATGAGTTATTGAAAAAGGTATACCTCAATGGTACGCTATACCATCAAGTATTACTTGGTAAAGAGGCTAAAGTCAAAGCTAACTTGGAAGATTATTCTTTTATGACATCAGCCTTGCTGATAGCTTATGAGAAAACTTTGGATAAAAAATACTTAGATTTGGCCAATGAGTTTACACAAAAGAGTATTGAAAAATTTTATGTTGATAAAACCTGGTATTTTAGTTTTGAACCATTTAAAGTAAAGGCTACTATTGAGGGTAATTCTTATGTCAGTTCTCTTTCTGTAATGATAAACAACCTTTTGAAACTTGCTGTATTTGAAGAAAATTTATCATATCAAAATTTGGTAAAAGATACTTTGGAAAATAATTCTCTGTTTTTATCTAAATATCCTGCCAATTTCCCTAAAGCAGTAGATGATTACTTGGCATATAAAGATGGATATATAGTGATAAAATCGAAAAAAAATCCATTACTAGAGTTAAAAAATTCTATTAAATCTCAGATTTATTATCCATATATCTTGTATAAATCTACAAAAGACAATACATATTTAGCTTGTAAAGTTGACGCTTGTTTTGCCTATGGCGATGATAAAGAGAATATAATAAATAAAATAAAAGATGAAATTAAAAGATAACTATGTGCTAATCTGCTTTTTTTAAAGATAAATCTTTCGTAGCTTTGAGTAATTTTCTTTGCATCCTCTTTTGAAATGCCTCATTTGATAAAGAAGATTGATTTGAAAAGAGTGCTTTAGCATACAATACGCAACCTTTATCTCCTGGATCGCACTCTTTTTTTATGATTTGGCAATTTCCGTTTATGCTGTGAGGGCAGGACCATCCCCCCGTACTCATATTATCCATCCTCCGCCTAAAAGCTTTTCATTGTCATATAGTGCTGCCATTTGTCCTGCTGCTACTGCAAAAACACTTTTATCTAAAATAATCTCCGCCGTTTTATCTTTAAAAATTTTTACTTTGCAAGGAATTTTATCACTTCTGTATCTTATTTTTACCGAAGCATCAAACTCTTTTTCATTAATAAATATATTAACATCTCTTATCATAAAATTATTCACTTGTAAATTTTCTTTTGTACCTACTGTTATCTCATTTTTAACAGGATCAATTTTTGTAACATAATGAGGCTCAAGAGCACCAAAAACTTCAAATCCTCTTCTTTTCCCTATGGTATATTGCATATAGCCTTTGTGTTTTCCTATAACTTTTCCTGTGCTGTTTATTACATCTCCTGGTATATTGACTGTTGTATGGTCTTTTAACACATCAATATAAGTTGTATCAACAAAGCAAATTTCACTACTTTCTTTTTGAGCAGAGAATTCCTTAAGTATTGGTATTTTGGAAGCAGTTTCTTTTAAATCTTTTTTTAAAATGCTATTAAGGGGAAAAAATAAAAAAGGAATATTTTCTTTTTTGATATTTGCAAGAAAATAGCTTTGATCTTTACTTTTATCTTTTGCTTCACAAATAAATCCATCTTTTATACTTATATAGTGTCCGGTTGCCAACTTATCAAAGTTTTTTTGTTTCATAAACTTGATCAATTCACCAAATTTTATATTTCTATTACAAAGTACACATGGATTTGGAGTTTCTCCTTTTTTGTAACTTTCAATAAAAGGGGAATAGACTTTTTCATTAAATTGGGGCTGAAGATCAAGAATATGATATTTTATACCAAGAAAATTTGCAATTTTTTCTACTTTTTTTATATTATTTTTATGATATTCTGGAGAGTTATGGAGTTTCATGTAAACTCCTTCTATTTCATATCCTTCATTTTTCAACATATAAGCAACCGAGCTTGAGTCAACACCTCCGCTCATAGCAACCATTATTTTCATAAGCGCCCCTAAAATTTTTTAGAGATTATATATTATAAATAATTATATTTACCTGAGTTTTTCAAGCCTCTCTCTTTTTGTTCCTATTTCAGAAACCTGTATGCCAAAATTTCCATCAACTATAACTACCTCTCCTTGAGCTATAACTTTATCTCCAACCAGGATATCAAGTGGATCATTTGCTAACTGATTTAACTCTATAACTGAGCCAATATCCATATTTAGGATATCCTTGAGTAACATTTTTCTTGAACCTATTCTTACTCTTACCGGAAGCTTGACATCCATGATAAGAGATATATTTTTCATTTCATTTTGAGTAAGCTCTTCATCATTGTCACAATTATTATTTTTAGTTTTTCTAACTTCTTTCTTTTCAATCTTTTTTTCTATTTTATTTTCAAAAAAAGCTGATAACAATGTATCATCAATGGCAATATACAGTTGTGAATTTATCTCTGATATTTTAAGATTATATGTAAGAATAGTTGAATAACTTGTAAGTTTTATATCATCATTTTCACCTATAAATTCTACATCATTGATAGTAAAAGAGAGTTTTGGTAAATTTTTCTGAGCAGATAAAGATGTTGATAATCCACCAAATATATTTGAGACTATCTCTTTTGCAGCGTCTAAATCATCTTCATTCATCTCTTCTTTACTCTCTCCTTCTCCACCTAACATCATATCACCCAAAGCAGTTGCAAGTAAGGGAGTCATACAAAATGCTATTTTTCCCTCTATCTCTCCTGTTGAACTGATGTGCATACAAACAAGCGGTGGCATAATTGCGATATTTTTGGTAATTTCATCCTTACTGCTTAATGTAAGAGTCGGTGCAATGCCTGTCAATCCTTCTATGGTAGAAACTATATCTTTTTCTAAAACATCAATAAACTTATTCACTAAAAATCTCCTTATTATGCACTGACGGTAGAAATTTTTTCTATCCTATTTTTTTCTACTATTTCTAAATATTCCTTAATCTCATCTTTATCGCTTTTTAGAAAATCTATAATTTTTATAGACTTTCTAAATCTGTGAATACCTACATTACCTAAAAACATATCTTTTTTATCTATGCTGACAACAGCATTATCATCTGCACTTCTATCTAATCTTATTATATCATCTTTTTTTAAATCAAGTAACTCTTTTACACTCAATAAAGTTTTTCCAAGAATTGCCTCGATATCTATATCTGCCCTTTTTATAAGTACATTTAACTCTTTATTTCTACTTTTTTTTGTGTTTGAGCCACCAAGCATTATATCTCTGTTTGCTAGTTTTGGAAGGATTGATTCAAGATAAATAACAGGATAGCATATATTTATCATTCCGCTTGTATTTCCTATTATAAGCTCCATAACTACCATGATTACAATTTCATTTTGTGAAACGATTTGTACAACATTGGGACTTGATTCTTTTGTTTCTATATTGGGATACATATCAGTTATTGGCTCCCACGCAACTTTTAATTTTTGTGTTATTATTCTAAGTATCGCATCCAATAAATTCAACTCAATATCAGTTAATTCTCTACTTGATTCAAAACTTTCCCCTTTACCTCCAAGAAGTCTGTCTATCATGGGAAATGCAATTGATGGATTTATTTCTATAACCCCACTTCCATCAAGAGGCTTCATAGAAAAGACATTAAAACTTGTCGGGCTTGGCAGACTCATAAGAAATTCACCGTAAGTCATCTGATCGACTGAATGGAGTTGTATCTCAACGATAGATCTCATAATTGAAGATATTTGTGAAGATAAGCTTCTTGCCATTTTGTCATGTATGCCTTTGACTGCTCTTAATTGTTCTTTACTGACTCTGTTTGGTCTTTTGAAATCATAGAGTATGATTTGTCTTTGATCAATTATCTCATCATCTGATATATTTAAAGTATCCTCTTCATCGACAACTTCAAGCAGAGCATCAATTTCTTCCTGACTCAATATATCAGCCATGATTATTTCCTAATGTATTTCTTATCGTTCTTATAAGTTTTTTATGTATTTGAGAAATCCTTGATTCACTGATATTTAAAATATCACTTATTTCTTTTAAATTTAATTCTTCAAAATAGTAGAGTTGTATTATAAGTTGTTCTCTTTGTTTCAATGTTTTTAAAACCTTTTTAATACTTTCTATCAATGCATCTTTTTCGATGATATTTTCTGTATTGTTTTTATCAAATATTGCCATTTGTTCATTTATTGGAAGTACCATAGAAGCTTCTGAGATATTTCTTACTTCCTGGATTTTTTTAACACTTTGTCCTAATACATTTGAAAGATACTCATCATTTGGTTCTTCATCATACTTGTTCATATACTTTTCACATTCACTATCTATCGCTTTAATAAGCCTCCTGTTGTTTCTGCTTAGTGTGTCAAGACTTCTTAAATAATCTAACATTGAGCCATAAACTCTTTGCTTTGCATATCCCCAAAAGAAATCATTTTTATTTTCATCATACCTTCTTGAGAGTTTTATAGCCTCTTCTGTGCCAATTGAAATTAAATCATTAACATCAATATTACTTGGTAATCTCTCTTTGAGTCTGTATGCCATAGCTCTAACTGCAGGTAAAAATTGCAATACAAGCTTATCCTTTTCTTCTTTTATTTGTCTTTTGTATTCATTAAGCTGCAATTTTGCCGTAGCTGTCATCAGTTTTTCTTTTATTATTATTTGTTGATATTTTTACCAAAGAATTTATTTTCTTTTCTCTATTTTCAAGTTCATATATGAAATAGTCACTGACTTCTTCATATTTTTCTTTATTAAAAATTTTTTTAGATAAACTTTTAATATCTAAAAAATTTGCTATCGCCAAGTGAATTAAAAGATAAAAAAATAGTGTAACTATAAATGTATAAAACAGTATATTCCCTGGCTCATTAAAGTTTATAATTGAAAATATCAAACCTATGAAAAATCCACAAATGGTAAAAAAATAAATAAAATTTTCTATTCTCAAATGATTTCCTTGGTTAGAATTGTTCAATCAGCCGCTTTATGAAACCGCCAAAACTTTTTTCCTTTGTATCATCAAGCACTTTATGTTCCAATTTAAAAATTAATTTTTTAACTATATTTTTTAAGTCTCTGCAAGTTAAAGAATTTGGGTATTCGTCAACAAATATTGTCCTGTTTCTTATACTTTTAGCAATATTTTTATCATTTTGAACACTTCCTATTAGATTTAAATTAAAACCGTTATTAATATTTTCTTTTGCTACTTTGTTTATTTTGTTAAATATCATTTGAGCTTCTTTTGCATTCCTGACCATATTTAAAACCATGTGTAAATGTGATTTAAATTTACTTGTTATTTTTATGGTAGCATAAGCATCTGTTATAGCTGCTGGATCGGGGATGGTTACTACTATTACTTCATCTGCAGCATTTAAAAAAAGTTGTGTATGCTCACCTATGCCTGCTCCAGTATCGATTATAACATAATCCAGATCATTCAAATTTGATGCCTCTTCAAAAAATCTTTCATAAATAAACTGATCGCTGTATTTTAGTATTTCATCTCCACTGTCACCTGGTATCAAGATAAGGTTTTCTTTTATTGGCATAATTATCTCATCAAGCGAACATTCTCCTTTTAAAACATTTAATATATTTTTGGTGCATCTTACATTTAAAAGTACATCTAAATTTGCCAGACCGATATCCGCATCAAAAAGAGCGACTTTGTAGCCTGCATCCGCAAATAAAACAGCGGTGTTGACACTTATTGTACTCTTTCCTACGCCACCCTTGCCACTTGTGATAGCTATAAATTTTGTATGAGGGATATCTTTGTTAGTATTTGATGTTACTATATCTTTTAATTTAGTTGCCTGGTTTTGCATTTTTTCCCTTTGTAAAACCATCTAACATACATTGTATCAAATATTCACTACTTGCGCAAAATATGTCATCTGGTACTTCCTGCCCGACTGAAAAGTAACTCAATGGTTTTCCGATTTCTTTTGTAAAAGAAAAAATATTACCAAAACTTTTTGTCTCATCGAATTTTGTAAATATTATAGTATCAATACCCAAATATTCAAAGTTTTTGTATATTTCTCTCAAATCTTCAAGTTTGGTACTTGATGAGAGTACAAGATTAACATCAATGGTTTCATTGGATTTTTTTAAAAATTTTTCTATTTTTTCCAGCTTGTCTTTATCATATTGAGAACTCCCTATGGTATCTACCAATATAGTATCGCAAAATGAAAGAGATGTGATGGCTCTTTTAAAATCTTCTATATCAATAACATCTTCTATGGGTAATCTCATCATTTTTGCATACTGAAAAAGTTGTTCCACTGCACCTATTCTGTAAGTATCAAGTGTGATAATTCCCACTTTTTCTCTTTTTTCTTTTAAGTAAGAATACCTAGCAGCCAATTTTGCCAAAGTAGTAGTTTTTCCAACGCCTGTTGGTCCGACAAACATCATAATTCTTTTTTTATCTCTTTGCATATCACTTTCCATTCTAACAGGAACCATTTTTCTCAGTAAAACTTGAAAATATCTTTTGACTGTTTGGCTGTTTTTTCTCATATTGTATGGCATGTGTTCAAGTGTTAATTCCATTATAGAGTCTAAATCATTTTGATTCATTCCACTGAACTTGGCTTTTTTGTAAATTTCAGAAAATTCAGAGGGTATGGATAGTCCATCTCTCATCGGCGCTTTTTCTTCCCAGAACATTTCTTGAATCAGTTTGACTTTATCTGAAAGATTGTAAATTTCATTTTTTATCTCTTTGAATTCTTCATTATCTTTTTTATTTTTCAATTCATCTGCATTATTTTCTTCATTTTTATATGATTTGGCTGTTATATCTTCTATTTGTGATATTTGTTTGGCAGCCTTGGATAGATCCAAGAGCACATCTGTGCTACTTTTTTTCTTTTTTTCTTTTTCCTTTTTTAACTCTTTTTCTTCAACAGCAACTACTACTTCATAAAGCGCGCTCTTGTTAAAAGTCTTTTTTCTTATCTCTTTGGTACTTACTACAAGAGCATTCTCTCCACATTGTATTTGAGCTTTTCTAAGAGCTTGGGAAGGTGTTTGCGCATTAAAAGATAAAAGCTTCATAGACTCCCTTAATTTTTTTTCTATATGACTTTAATATAAAGCCTTTGTTTAATTGCAATTGCCTTAAAGGCAAAATAACTGATTCTCTTTCAAACCATTTTGCATGAGGTATTTTTAAAAAAGGTTTTATTAATGTTATTTTATCATAAAAAATTATATCTAAGTCTAAAGTTCTAGGAGAATTTGCAAAATATCTTTTTCTGCGGTATTTTTTTTCAATTTTAAGTAAATATTTAAGTAGCAAAGTAGGGGATAAATCAGTTTTTACAAGGAATATAGCATTATAAAAATCATCCTGATTTAGATATCCAAAAGGAGGATTTTTTAGTATAGGTGAAGCTTGCAATATGTTTATTTTTAAATCCTTAGACAAAAAATAAAAAAGTTTTTGAAATCTTCTTTTGCAATCTCCAATATTACAGCCTACACCGATGATTGCATAATGTTTATTGGTATATTGTTTTTTTGATTTATAAGGAAAGCATGTGATTTTGAAAAATTGCATCTTATATATTATAAAACTTGAGCACCGTTTTTGGTCATTACTAACATATCTTCTATTCTTATACCAAATTTATTTGGTAAATATATGCCGGGCTCTATTGTAAAAATCATATTTTCTTCTATTACAGTTTCACTTCTTTTTGATATAACTGGCAATTCATGGATATCAAGTCCTACGCCATGGCCTGTTGAATGAATGTAATATTTTCCATACCCTGCTTTTTCTATAACATCTCTTGCTGCCTTATCTATATCTTTTGCTTTTATCCCCACTTTAGCATATTTTATAGCTTTTTCTTGGGCTTTTAAAACAATATCATATATCTTTTGCTGTTTTTTGTCTTTAAATTTTTGTTTTTTACTGAAATTTAACTCTTTTTCAGTATTATACTCTATAACTCTTGTCCTATCACTGCAATATCTTTGATATTTTGTACCAGCATCAAGTAATAAAAGAGCATCTTCTTGCAGTTTTGCGTCTGTTGGCAGAGAGTGAGGTTTTGCCGAATTTTTATCTATAGCTACTATTGGATCAAAACTTGAAGTCAGCTCACCATATTGGCATAGTATTTCATTGGCTTTGAAAAAAAGTTTTTTTTCACTTTTGCCGTTTCCGTTTAGCTGAAGGTATTGTACAAAATTTTCAAATCCTTCACTTCCTAATGAAACAGCTTTTTTTATTTTTTCTATTTCCTTCTCATTTTTAATAATTCTCTTTTTTTGAGAAAAATTTTGCTTTGAAAAAAAATAGCAATTCAAGTTTGAACTCAGTTTTTCAAAGTTTGCTACACTCCAATCAAGAGGATCATATATAACTTTTTTTATCTTATTTTTTCTTAATATTTGCCTTGAAGTTTTATATATATCAAAATCACTATTTACTACTTCAGCATTTTTGATATTTTCTTTTGCTTCAGTGGTATATCGTCCGTCAGTTACAAAAAAAGCTTCATTTCCAAATTTTAAAAAGATTGAGTTATCACACGAAAAGCCACACTCATAATATATGGCATTTTCGTTTTTTAAAATGAAATTCATTTTTTGCTTTGCTCTTGAGCCTTTTGTTGTTCTTGCATAGCTTTTATCTCGCTAAATATCTGAAGCATTCCTATCATTCCAAGATGGTATCCAAAAGGTCCAAAGCCTGAAACCTGACCTTGGCAAACAGGAGCAATTAAACTTTTTTCTCTAAATTCTTCCCTTCTGTATATATTACTAACATGTACTTCGATTGTAGGTAATTGTACTGCAGATATGGCATCTCTTATGGCTATTGAAGTATGTGTGTAAGCTGCCGGATTTATGATGATACCGTCAGCATCTCCTAAACATTCTTGGATTTTATCTACAATTTCTCCTTCAAGATTTGATTGATAAAATTCAACTTCAATTTTATTTTGTTCTGCGACTGCTTTTAGCTGAGCATTAATCTCTTCAAGCTTCATTGGACCATAGATATTTTGATCTCTAAGCCCAAGCATATTCATATTTGGTCCGTGGATAACAACAACTTTCATTTTTCACCTTTGTATATAAATTTGGTTGCTATTTTATCTTTTTATTGCTTATGTCGAGGTTATATTTTAAGATTGATACATGAGATCTTTCAAACGGATGTTTGCAGATATCATGTATTGTGCAGCGGTCTCATTATGGTTGGGCACTTATTTAATCAATAATTTATAAAAACATGCAATATGATACGATTTAATGGCCTATCGCTGTATTTTATAATTGTTCTTCCTTTGTAGTTACCAACATTTTTGTATCCTATAAATTTTCTTTGTTGACTTTCGTTGTATTTTGTGACACATTTTCTTTGAGTTGTGTAAGTGGTTGTTCCTGCATTATTGTTTTGATCTGATAAATTTTTACCTATCAAAGTTCCTAATATCGCTCCACCTACAGTAGCAGCAGTTTTGCCACCGCCACCACCTACTTGATGCCCTATGATGCCACCTGCAACCCCACCTATTAGTGCACCTACTGTCCCACTGTTTGAATTTGTATTACTTACTGGTACCTGCTCATTCCAACACTCTTGATATGGGGTTCTTGTTGTAACCATTCTATATACTGGTTTACTTCTTATAACAGGTATAGAGTCAGAAAATTGAATACTCTCAGCCAATAGAGAAATTGGTATCATAAATAATATTGCAGTTATAATTTTTTTCATTTTTTGCTCCCTTTTTTATTTTTTATATGCTATTATACAATAATTTATTAAACAAAAACTAAATATGAAAGTTGTGACTGTTTTTTTACAAAAAGTACAGTTTAATAGAAGGAGATTTGTAAGTGAGACACTTAATCAATACTAAAGATTTTACCAAAACTGAGATAGAAAAGTTGTTTGAAAGAGCAGAAGAGTTTCTTGATGAGAAGCCAAGGAATATCTTGCAGGGTAAAAGTATTATAACGATTTTTTTTGAAAATTCTACTAGAACAAGAAGTAGTTTTGAAATAGCTTCAAAAAGATTGGGCTCAAGCGTAGTGAGTTTGGATGTATCTAAAAGCTCTTCAAGTAAAGGAGAAACATTGTTTGATACTGCTGCAAACCTGGATGCTATGGGACCTGATGCTATCATAGTCAGACATAAAAATGCAGGAGTTCCAAAAATACTTTCAAATTATATAAATTGTCCTATTATAAATGGAGGAGATGGAAGTCACGCTCATCCTACACAGGCACTTTTGGATCTTTTTACCATAAAGAAGTATATCAAAGATGTAAAAGGAAAGAAGATAGCTATTGTAGGTGATATAAAAAACTCAAGAGTGGCAAATAGTAATATAGAGCTACTGAGTCTCTTCGGACTTGACATAACTCTTGTTGCTCCTCCGCATTTTTTACCAAAAACAAATCTAAAAAAATGCTATGATTTGAGTGAGGGTATAAAAGGAGTTGATATCATCATGAGTCTTAGAACTCAAAGTGAAAGACATACAAATCAAATATATGCATCATTGAAAGATTATGCAAATGATTATTGTATAACCAAAAAGATTTTAGCAGATAAAGATATAATACTTCTTCATCCAGGACCTGTAAACAGAAATATAGATATAGATGATGAAGTCATGAAAGATTCAAGATGCAAAGTGCTTGAGCAGGTAAAAAACGGAGTAGCAGTGAGAATGGCTGTACTTGAAAAGCTTATTGCTTAAGTTTTTGAAATACTCCTATTTCTCTATTTTTAAAAACTTTATGGTGTAATTCCACCATGCCTTGCATAGAGATATAAATACCTTTTTTATGGTTTGAAAATAAAAATCCAACAGCCATAGAAAAATTTGAAGTAGCTTCTATTTGTCGTATGCTAAAAGGAACCATAGCCCCTGTTAAAACAATTATTTTATTTTTTATTCTTTTTTCTAAGAATATCGCTGTTTTATCTATTGTATCAGTACCATGAACAACAATAATTTTTTTACAATCACTATCTTGAATTTCTTTAAGTATAAGACTTCTGTCGTCATCATTTATATCTAAACTGTCTTTTGAAATGATAGCTTTTATATCATAGTTTAAGTTATTTTGATATTTTAATATATTCTCTATCATCTCATTATTTTTAGCCACTTCAAGTTTTCCGTTTAGCGGATTGTATATTTTATTGAAAGTACCACCGGTATTTAGTATAAATATTTTTTTCATCTATTTTTTCCTTTAAAAATAATTGTATTTTATTATGGTAATTATATCGCAACAAGTCTATTTTTGATATAATAAAAAAATATTTTATTTAAGGAAATAGCCAAATGAATAATTGGAATCTTGATGATCTTTTTAAAAGTGATAAAGAGCTTGAAAAAAGTGTCCAAAAAATAGACTTAGAGGCACAAAGATTTGAAAAACAGTATAAAGGAAAATTATATAGCATAAAAACAAAAGATTTTATAAAAGCATTAAAAGTATATGAAAATATACTAAATTCTATAGGTAGAGCCGGTACTTACGCATTTTTAAAATTTGCTAGTAATTCTGATAATGGTGGATTTTATGCCAAATACTCTTCCAAGTTTAACATAATACAGGAAAATTTACTTTTTTTTGAGCTTGAGTTTAACAAATTACAAAAAGATAAACAAAAAAAGATTATAAAAAAATCCGGTTTATATGAGCATTATTTAAAATCTTTAAAAAAAGAGAAAAAACATCAACTTTCAGCCAAAGAAGAGAAAATATTATTAAAGAAGAGTCTGACAAGTTCAAGAGCTTTTAGCAGATTATTTGATGAGCATTTTAGCAGATTGAAATTTGATTTTAATGGTTTGAAAATCAGTGAAGAAGAAATTTTATCAAAACTTTATTCAAGCGATAGAGTAGTAAGAGAAAAAGCGGCAAAATCTTTAAGTAAAGAATTAAAAGATAATATTCATTTAACTTCATATATTTACAACATGGTAAAAACTGATTTAAAAATTGAGTGTGATATAAGGAGATATAAAACAGTAGAAGAACCAAGACACATAGACAATCAAATAACACAAAAAAGTGTAGATGCCCTTATAAATACGGCTTCTAAGAATTTTTCTCTCAGTCAGGAGTATTATAAAATAAAAAAAGAAATTTTGGGATATGAAAAATTATTTGATTATGATAGATATGCACCTTATGAAAATGAGAGTGAAAATATATCTTTTGACGAAGCAAAAGAGTTGGTTTTGGCGGCATTCAAGAATTTTGACAAGAAATTTTATAAAATTGCAAAAAAAGCTTTGGATGAGGGATGGTGTGATGTTTTTCCAAAAGATAAAAAAAGAGGAGGGGCCTTTTCTCATCCGGCATCAACAGATACCCACCCTTTTGTTATGTTAAATTATACTTCAAAAAGAAGAGATATTTTTACAATTGCACATGAGTTAGGTCATGCAATTCATCAATATCTATCAAGAAAAGTAGGATATATAGGCAGTGACACACCTTTGACCACTTCAGAAACCGCATCAGTATTTGCTGAAATGCTATTATTTGATTATATTAAGACAATTACCCCAAAAGAAGAGTTATTGGGGCTTTATGGCGGAAAATTGGAAGATATTTTTGCTACTTTATTCAGGCAAATTATATTTACTATGTTTGAAAGAAAAGTTCATTCCTGTGAAGATGAGGTTAGCGTGAAAGAATTTAATGATTTTTGGATAGATGAAAATAAAAAAATGTTTGGAGAAGGAGTTACTCTTAGTGAAGATTATCAACTCTGGTGGAGTTATATACCTCACTTTATTCATACACCATTTTATTGTTATGCATACAGTTATGGACAACTTCTTGTTATGGCATTGTATGGATTGTATAAGAAGAAAACTCCTAATTTTATACAAATATATAAAAAATTTTTATCAAGCGGAGGCAGTAAAAGTCCTAAAGAACTTATAGGGATGTTCGGTTTTGATATAGAGGATGAGAAATTTTGGGAAATAGGTATAGAAGAAGTTTCCAAACTTTTTGAAGAATTTAAACTGATAAGGAAAAACAGTGCTGAATAAAACAGTAAATAAAAATAACTTCAGGGATTTAATGGTAAATCATTGCGAGGATATGATCAAATTTTTGTTTGATGAGGATATTGAATTTTCCATACTCACACCTTTGGCAAACATAGAATTCAATCCTGTTTTGCCAAAGGATATTATATCTGAGTTTAAGCCTATTACTTTATTTACACTTGCAGGATATACTTACGAAAGTGCCAAATTAGATGAAAATATTTTGTCTTTTGAGGCTGGGTTTGGTAAAGAGAATTTTGGAAGTTATGTAAGCGTGCCTTCTTATGCAATTTTACAGATTATTGTTGAAAATACTCCTATTTTCATAAATCTTGCAATCCCACCTGAAGAGCAGATAAATCCTGAAAAAGAAATTTCTACCAGTAAAGGAGTAGAAAAATCAATGGATATATTTTTATCAAATCCAAATAATAAAAAATTATTGAAAACAAAAAAAATATAGAGTAAAAAGTACCCTATATTTTTTTGATATTCATTAAAAAATCTATCATGCTATCAATAAATGCATCATTTTTTCTTTCTTTTAAATAAGCAATATAAAAATGTCTTTTTAGTCTGTATCCTCTTATTTTTGTACTAAAAAGAGTACCGTTTGCTACTTCATCACTTATAATATGAGAAGATATTACAGATATTGTAGGTTTACCATCTTTAGGAGCTTTCATAATCGATCTTTTTACAGCTGTGGAGCTTGAAACTATACTTACTATATTAAATGATTTGCAATCTATTCCCATATCTTCAAAAGCTTCTGAGACAAGTTGTCTTGTGTGTGCTTCTTCTTCTCTACATATCCAGTTAAAATTATATAGATCTTCTTTTTTTACATATTTTGGTAGAGGCGAGTTGCTAAAAAGAACCAATTCATCTTCGAGCCATTCCCGATATAGCATATTGTTTTCAAAATGTGGTACTTCTACCAAAGCAAGGTCTATTTTTTTATCATTTAAAAGTTCGATGATATTTTTGGATAAATCAATTTTAACTATTATATCACTTTTAATTTTTTCTTTTATTTTATTTAAATAATTTGGTAATATATAGTTTCCTATGGTAAAAGATGCACCTGTCATAAATGTGAGTTGCTTATTTATAACTTTTAAAACTTCTTTTTCAGTATTAAAAATACATTTTTCAAGTTTTAACATTACAGAATATATCTCTTCTCCCTCTTTTGTAAGTCTTATACCATTTTTCTTTCTGTCAACTATTTTTGTTTCAACATAATCTTCAAATAATTTTATCTGCTGAGTAACTGCAGGTTGTGAAATTCCTAGTTTTTTTGAAGCTTTTGAGAAGCTTTTTTCTCTAACTACTGTTAAAAATGTTTGAATTTTTGAAAAATCTTTTAGCATTTGTATTCCTTTTTTAACTTTATAACTAACCTTACGCATTATAACATAAGACATGTTATAATGCGTAAGGTTAGTTTATAATCAAGATTATAACTGAAATAAATAATTTTTTCAATACATAAATAATAAAAAGTTATATTTTATAAAAAAATTCTATTTTTATGGTGAAAAAGTAACAAATTTTGATATAATAGATATAAATAACTACTTTATGTACTATATAACAAGAAATGATACAGTATATGAGGGAGTTGATATTTTAAATTAAGATGTAAAGAATGAAAAAATTTTTAAATGAACTTAACGAAGAACAGGCAAAAGCAGCGAAAACGATAGATGGACCTATGCTTATTTTAGCAGGTGCCGGAAGCGGTAAAACAAAAACCATAACTTCAAGACTTGCGTATTTGTTGTCTATTGGTATTGATCCTGCAAATACTTTGACACTTACTTTTACAAATAAAGCAGCAAATGAAATGAGAGAAAGAGCCTTAAAAATGATAGGACATGTTCCATATCCTCCGCTTTTATGTACTTTCCATAAGTTTGGATTGCTTTTTTTAAAATTTAATATTGACAGAGTTAACAGAAAAAACAATTTTGTAGTCATTGATAGTGATGATAAAAAAAGAATTATCAAAAACTTAGGAACAGACCTTCCGATACCACTTGTCGCAAGTGAAATATCCAAATATAAAAATTCACTTATATCTCCAATATCAGCACAAAGTAAAGCGATACAGCCAAATTATAAAATAATAGCATCCTTGTATAAAAGTTATGAAGAGTATCTCGAAAAAAATAATCTGGTTGATTTTGATGACTTGTTAGCACTAACTTATAAGATTCTTGATGAAAATGAAAATTTATGCACAGAGGTGAGTCAAAGATATAAATATATAATGATAGATGAATATCAAGATACCAATGAGTTGCAGTATAAATTAGTTAAAAAGCTATGTCAGACTCATAATAATATATGTGTAGTAGGTGATGATGATCAAAGTATATATGGCTGGAGAGGTGCAAATATAAAAAATATTTTAGAATTTTCTGATGAATTTAATGATGCCAATATAGTAAAGCTTGAAAAAAATTATCGCTCTACAAATCAGATACTAAAAGTAGCAAATGAATTAATAAGTCACAACAGAGGAAGGCTTGGCAAAAAATTAGCAAGTGTAAAAGGCGATGGCGAAGATATAAGTTTTATAGATTCTGAGAATGAAAATATTGAAGCAAGTATTATAGCCAATAGAATAAAAAAACTTATAAATTCTGGTATAAGTCCAAATAATATAGCTATTTTGTATAGAATAAATGCTTTAAGCCGTTCTATAGAAGAAGGTTTGAATAGGGCACAAATACCTTATAAAATGGTTGGTGGAGTTAAATTTTATGAAAGAGCTGAAATAAAAGATCTTATAAGTTACTTGAGAGTTGTAGCAAATCCTGATGATGATTTTTCTTTTAAAAGGATAATTAACAGACCAAAACGGGGGATAGGAAAGGTAACGGTTGATAAAATAATAAAAAAAGCATACGAGAATAAACAGTCTATTTATAGTTTTTTATCCAAAAACAAAGAAGAAGTACATAAAGTGGTTACAAGCAAAAAAGCTTTAGCAGAGATACAAAAATTTATCAAAAATCTAAAAAAGTTAAAAAAAACCCTGGAAAAATCAACTTACGATTTTATAGATTTGTTGGATGAGACTTTTCATATTAAAGAGTATTATTTAAAATTACCCGATTCTTTGGATAAAGTGGCAAATATAGATGAATTTTATGGGTTATTTAGAGATTTTATTCTTTCAAGACCAGAGGCCGGGATAGATGATTTTTTAAATGAAATAATGCTTCAAAGCGACCAAGACCAGATAGATAATGGAAGTATTTCTATAATGAGTATTCACGCTAGTAAAGGCTTGGAGTTTGATTATTTGTTTGTTATAGGCTTGGAAGAGGGATTCTTCCCAATAACAGGTGACGGTAGTGATATCGAAGAAGAAAGACGCCTCGGCTATGTAGCTATCACAAGAGCAAAAAAAGAGTTGACGCTCAGTTGTTCTTCAAGTAGGTTCTATAAAGGTAGAAGGGCACATTTGACTAAAAGTAGATTTTTAACAGAATGTGGGATGTGCAAAGGGAGTTTGACTCTTGAAAAAACAACTGTATTTAAAAAAGGCGATCTAATTAAACATAAAATATTTGGAATGGGAAGAGTATTGGAAGTTAATAAAATAAAAAGAGAATTCAAACTTCATATAAACTTTGGAGGAACCAAAAGAGATATTCTTGCATCATTTGTAGAAAAAATATGAATAGACTTTTTGTAGCCTTAAAACCGGCAGGAGTTAGTTCAAATTATTTTTTACGAAGTTTAAAAAGAAAATATAAAATTAAAAAAGCTGGTTATTCGGGCACATTGGATCCGTTTGCCGACGGATGTCTTATTGTTGCTTTTGGCCAGTATTCAAAGCTTTTTAGGTTTTTTAAAAAAGTGCCCAAAAGATACAAAGCTACTTTGTTTTTAGGAGCACAAAGCGAAACTTTGGATACTGAAAAAATTTATAATATTATAAATATAGAGCCAATCAGCAAAGATGTAGTGCAAAATGTATTACACTCTTTGATAGGAGATTTAAGATATCTGCCTCCAAAATATTCGGCAAAAAAAATAAATGGTAAAAAAGCTTATGAACTAGCCAGGCAAAATAAAGAGTTTGAATTAAAAGAGATAAAAAGTATAATTTATGATGTAAAGCTATTATCATATACACATCCATATATAAACTTTGATATATCTGTCAGCGAGGGAAGTTATATAAGAAGTATAGGTGCAATCATAGCAGAGAAACTTGGTACAACAGGGGTGCTAAAAACGCTAACAAGAGTAAATGAGGGATTATTTGTATATGATAATGAAAAAAGTTTAAATCCTGTTAAATTTCTAAGAACTGAAGAAAATTTATATCTTTTGGATAAATTAGATATACTTTTAGGTAAGAAACTTAAAGCAGAGTCATTTAAAAAGAGTGAAAATGGCGAGTATCATTTAATAATAGATAATTTCCTGTCGATTATTAAAATTGAGAATAATGAAGTTACCTATCTTTTAAACAGAGTAGTTTTGGAGGATTTATGTTAGTTTTATCAAGAAAAGTCGGCGAAAGTATATTTATAGGAAATGATGTAGAAGTTCAGGTTGTGTCTATATCAAAAGATAAAGTAAAACTTGGTTTTGAAGCTCCTAAAAATATACTTCTTATAAGAGGAGAGCTTAGATTGGCTGTTGCGGGAGCAAATTTACAAGCCAGCAGAAGTGAAAAAAATATAAGTTTGCTAAAAAATATTTCATTAAAGAAGATAGATTGACAATCCGTTCGTTTGCAAAGGTAAATATTTATCTTAAAGTCATTGGTATTAAAAATGATTATCATCTCATAAATTCAAGATTTATGCTTGTAAAGAATCTTTTTGATACTATAAGTTTTATCAAAAAACAAACTAAAGATGAAAAGTTTGAAATTGTTGGGAATTTTTCTTGTAAAATAGAAGAAAACATTATATATAAGGCTTATTTGGAATTATTGGGCTTAAAAGAATATTCACAAAAAATACAAAATTTTTTTAAGTACTATAAAGTAAAAGTTGAAAAAAATATTCCCGAATTTGCAGGACTTGGAGGCGGGAGTTCTAATGCCGCATTTTTTTTGCATTTAACAAATAGCGTGCTGTCTTTGGATTTGAGTCAAAAAACTTTGCTTGGATTATCATGTAGGTTAGGTGCGGATGTTTCTTTTTTTATCTCTTCTGGTAAGAGTGCTACTGTCGAGGGTATAGGAGATGAAATTAAGAAATTTGATGAAGATTTACTTGATTTGAAAATTTTCACACCTGATATAAAATGCAAAACTCCTATAATATATAAAGAATACAGAAAAAAATTAAATAAAAATTATGATAAAATAATAAAAAATAATAAATTACTAAGCTCTAAAATCAAATCATTAAAAAGTGATGAGATTATGGATAATTTTAAAATTGAAGAGTTAAATGACTTGTATGAGCCTGCGGTTTTGCTATATCCAGGCTTGAAAGATTATAAGCAAGATGGATACTTTTTCAGCGGTAGTGGCAGTAGTTTTTTTAGGAGAAAAGATGGGTAAAACCATAGCAAGAAACAAAAAAGCTTTTCATGATTATGAAATACTTGAAAAGTTTGAAGCTGGCATATCTTTAAAAGGTAGTGAAGTAAAAGCCATAAGGCTTGGAAGAGTCAATCTTAAAGAGAGTTTTGTGAAAATTATCAAAGGTGAGGCATATCTGCTTAATTCGCATATATCGCATTTAAGCACAGCAAATCCTCACTACAGACCGGACGAGAGAAGAGAAAGGAAACTTTTGCTTCATAAGAAAGAGATTGACAGGCTTATTGGAAAAATTGCAAGGGATGGATTGACGCTTGTTCCTTTAAGTATTTATCTAAATAATAAAAATCTTATCAAAGTTCAAATAGGCTTGGCAAAAGGAAAAACAATACATGACAAAAGAGAAACATTAAAAAGAAAAGAAGCCGATAGAACTGCCAGAGCAGCAATTAAAAAGTATATATAAATACTCTTGTGGTATTTATGATATAATTTGATAACCAAAAAGATTTGAAGGAAGCAAAAATGGAAAAAAATGGGAGCAATGAAGCAATAGAGCTCAAAAAAGAGATTGAAGCTTTAAAGAGAGATTTTTTGAAACTTGGCGATTCTTTGGAAAAGATTGTATCAGAGAAAATTGAGAAAAATTTTGAAGATATTAAAGAGAGTGTAAAAGATAAAATTTCACAAGATAATCTCGAAAAATTAGATGATTTGAAAATAAAAAGTAAGAATATGACAGACCTTCTAAAAACAGAGCACGAAGCTCATCCTTTACTTAGCATTATGGTTGCAGCGGGGGTTGGCTATATTGTGGGTAAAATTTCAAATAAAATATAAAGAATAATAATGAGCAAGGTAAGTATATCTGAATTTGTTATCGCGGTATTTGATTTAGTTGAAGCAGAAGGAAGAACGCTTAAAGATGCTGCTACGGTTTTTATAGAAAATCAACAGATAAGTTTTAAAAAGACTATTGCTAAAAGTAGCCAGATAGTAGGATTGATATTTATTGCCATTGTCTGTATATTGGCTGCTATTGTATTTTTTGTATTTGGCTGCTATAAGATCTTTTTAACCTTTTTACCTGCTTCTATAGCACCTTTTGCTGTATCTTTACTGCTTCTTGTTATAGCAGGGATTTTTTCTTATTTTGCTTTGCACAAGGTAAGTAATGCAGACAAATGAAGCAAAAAAGAAGCTAATAGACATAACTACAAATACAGATATGTCAAAATATACTTCAATCACATCGGCAAAAAAAAGACTTCTTGAGACAGATCCCGGCATAGACATTTCTGAAGTGCTTTTTTTTTGCAATCAAGGTGAATTTTCTAAAGCAAAATCAGAACTTTTTACTCAGTTGATTAGTAAAAATATGATAGATTTCTTATCTGAACCATTGATAAGAAGGACAAAAGATACTTTGGCTGCAAAAATAACTGATTTTGCTTTAAAAACTTCAAAATAATTTATATCATATATGTTTCGAATTTTTGATCTAAAATAATTTCAGCTTGTTTATATTTTTTCGATAAGGGTGATTTTGTTGTGCTTATCAATTCTCTATATTTTTCAAAAGTATCCCATACCATAAAAGCACCTTTATCTCTACCTTTTAACTTCAGTGCGATAGCGGTTGCACCATTGATGAGGCCTTTTTGGATATTTGCTTCATCTTTATTTATTTGCTTCAATTTTTTCCAAGACTCTTCTAATATTTCATGTGCTTCAATAAACTTGTTATCATGAATGGCTTCTATAAATTTATCTATGTTTTGCATATTTTTCCTTTCTTAAAATTGTGCTATAATATACATTATGAAGAACTTAGAGATAGAAAATAAATATTTATTATCATACGGCAAAGCATGTAAATTTTTGGAAACTTTAGATACAAAGTATTCTAAAAAGATAGTGCAGTGTTATATAAAATATTCCAAAAATAGTATAAAAAGGGTTAGGAAAATAGGTAAAAAATATATTTATACTTTAAAAAAAGGCAGTGGAAAGGTTAGGCAAGAGAGAGAAAAAAATATTTCCAAAAAAAAATACAGAAGGCTTTCAAAGAGAAAAATAGGTAATAAAGTAATAAAAACAAGATATTTTTTTACTATTGATAAAAAAAACTATGAACTTGATATATTTAAAAAGAGATTAAAAGGTTTGGCCTTTTTGGAGATTGAATTTAAGAATAAAAAACAGATGCAAGATTTTATCCTTCCTGAAATTCTTTCAAAAATAGTCATAAAAGATGTAAGCGAGGATAATAATTATACAAATAGTTCACTTGCACTTTTATCGAATATTCCTTTTGAAAATCAAGAAATATTCGAGAGTATGGATTTATTTGATAATAATAAAAACTTTGTTTTTGCTTTTTCTGAAAAAAACAGTATATATGATTATTTGCAGAATTGGTTGTATTACTATTTTGTATTATTGAAAAAATATGCACAATTATCAATTCAAAACAATAATAATGAGGATTTGCATCAATTTAGAATAAATATAAGAAGAATAAGATCTCTTCTTGCGGTTTATAAAGAACTTTTTGACAAAGAAGTACTTTTAAAGATTATGAACTCTTTTAAAATAATTGTATCTCAAACAAATAAAAAAAGAGATATTGATGTTTTTTTATCAAAATTAGATGGTATTAATGATAGTAAAATATTAAAATTTATTGAATATTTAAAAGATGAATCTCAAAAAGAAAAAAGAAAAATTAAAAAAATATTAGAGTCACAAGAATTTTCAAATATGCTATTTGATTTTGAAGTTTTCATAAAAGAAAATTATAAATTTTTCACAACAAATATCTCTGATTTGCCAGCAAATAAATATAGCAAGAAAAAATTTAAAAAACTTTTTAAGAAGATTGCTTTTTTGTTAAAAAGAATTGATCACAACAGCACTATAGAGGAATTGCATAAAATTCGAATAAAAATAAAGAAATTTAAATATTTTTTGGAAATATCTAATAATTTACTTAAAAAATATCATACTAAAAAGATTAGAAAATCTTTAAAAAAATATCAAAATATTTTTGGGCGCTTAAATGATATTCAAAACCAGATAAAAATGGTACAAGATTACTGTTCTATAAAAAATATATCTACTTTGGATATAAATTTAGCTTCATTGCAAAAGGAGTTGCAAGAAACTAAAGAAAAAATAACTGACCTTACGCACTTTTTTCTCGAAAAGTCCTATTGTTGTACACCCACATAATAGATAAATCTATTTATTTTTTACATTTTGGAAGTTTTAAACAGTTTTTTGATAGAATAAATTAAATATTTATAGGATTTTACTTTGGATAAGCAGAAAAAAATAGTTTCAATGTTTGATAAAATTGCTCCAACTTATGATGTGGCAAATAGAGTTTTAAGTTTTGGTATTGATAAGAGTTGGCGTAAAAAAGCATGTGATAAAACTTATAAGATTTATGATAAAAAAGATATTGATTTGATTGTAGATGTTGCCTGCGGTACTGGAGACATGTGTGAGTATTGGCTTAAAAGAAGTGGCAAGAATGATACTGTCATACACAGTATAATAGGCATGGACCCTTCTGTAAAAATGTTAGAAGTGGCTAAAAATAAAAGAATTGATGCACTTTTTAAAGAAGCTGAAGCCAAAAATCTTCCTTTGGAAAATGAAAAAGCAGATATACTGAGTATCTCTTATGGGCTTAGAAATGTTGTGGATAGAATAGAGGGATTAAAAGAGTTTAACAGAGTTTTAAAAAAAGGTGGGTTATTGGTAATCTTGGAGTTTACAAAGTTAGAAAATGAAAATGCAATAAGTAAAATCCGTGATTTTTACATGAAAAAAATTCTTCCAGCTATTGGAGGAATAATGTCTAAAAATTATGAAGCTTATAATTATTTACCAAATTCCATAGAAAATTTTTTAACAAGAGAAAAACTTGTAGATGAGCTTGAGGAATGTGGATTTGAGATAGAGTATATAAAAGGTTTTTCCATGGATATTTCTACTCTTTTCATAGCTAAAAAAATATAAAATAGCAAATCTAAAAAGGTACTTTTGTGCAAAACTGTGTAAGTGTAAGCGAACTTAATAATCAGATAAAATCACTTCTTGAGACAACTTTTTTATCAGTTAGTGTTGAAGGGGAAGTCTCAAGGGTTACATATCATAGCTCCGGACATCTTTACTTTACCATAAAAGATGAAAAATCTTCTATATCTTGTGTTATGTTTAAGGGCAATAATCAAAAATTGAAATTTAAAGTTGAAGAAGGTCTTAGTATAGTTGCACATGGAAATGTATCTGTTTATTCTCCAAGAGGAACTTATCAGATAAATTGTCTTTCTTTAGAACCATCAGGAAGCGGTGCTTTAGCTTTTGCCTATGAGCAGTTGAAGAAAAAACTTGAAGATAAAGGGTATTTTGATAAATCTATAAAAAAACATTTGCCAATATTCCCAAAAACTATAGCCGTAGTTACTTCAAAAACAGGAGCAGCGCTTCAAGATATGCTCAGAGTTGCAAAAAAAAGATGGCCTCTTGTAAAAATTATCCTTATTGACACGATTGTTCAAGGTACACATGCAGCCGAGCATATAGCGGAAAATATAAAAAGAGCCGATGATTTTGGCGTGGATATCATAGTCCTTGGCAGAGGTGGTGGAAGTGTGGAGGATTTATGGGCTTTTAATGAAGAAATTGTAGCTCAAGCACTATTTGATGTTAAAACACCTACAGTATCTGCAGTAGGCCATGAAATAGATTTCTTGATAAGCGATTTTGTTGCTGATTTGAGGGCACCGACTCCATCAGCTGCTTTTGAAATGATTTTGCCTGATAAAAATGAAATGCTTATGTATGTGGATAGTATGCAAGAGAGTTTTAATAATACTTTTAAAAGGATTATTGTTTCAAGAAATGAAGAATTAAAGAATATATTTTTTTCATATAAGCAAAACTCTCTACAATCAAAAATATTATTATATAAAAAAGAGATCAATACTTTTATAGAAAGATTTCATAATACATTCTCCTTTTTATTGCATAAAAAAGATGATATCATAATTTCATTATTTAAGAATTTATCTTACAAACAAAGTCAAATAATATCAAATAAAGAACAAAAACTAAACTTCACTCTAAAATCACTTGAAATGAATAATCCGAAAAATAAAATCAAAAGCACTTATGCTCAGGTAGTAAAAAATCATCATCCGGTAAACTTAAAAGAGATAAAACCAGAAGATATTTTTGAATTAATTTCACTAAAAACAGTTATAAAAGCAAAAGCAATTTCAACAAAAAATCTATAAACTGCTCCTTATTCCTGTAAAATATGAACTTACTTTTGATACAGTACCTCCTATGAGTCTGTCTATATAAGTCTCATATTTAGCTCTTTTTTTCCATCTTGGATAAACAACACCACTCTCTTTGATAAGTAATTCTTTAGCTTTATAAATGGAGCCTACTTGATCAACCAAGCCAACAGCCTGAGCTCTACTCGCACTAAATATATGTGCATCGGCAAATTGATTTTTATTTGCTATATTTAAGCCTCTGGCTCTGGCAACATCATTAACAAACATACTATAAGTATCATCAAGAACTCTTTTTAATTCTGCTTTTTCATCTTTATTCCAAGGTCTCGCAAATGTTCCTGCTTCTTTATACTTTCCAACTTTTAAAACTTGCTCTTTTATTCCTATTTTTTTCGCTAGCTCAGATAAATTTAACCCATCATATATCACTCCGATTGAGCCAATTATCGCTCCCGGGTTTGCTACTATTTTATCTGCCCATATTCCGGCATAGTAACTTCCGCTTGCCATAACACCAGCTGCATAAACAACAACAGGTTTATTCATTTTCAATCTTTTTATAGCCAAGCTCATCTCGACAGAAGGTGCAACCAAGCCCCCTGGTGAATTTATATATACAAGTACACCTCTGATATTTTCCTGATTTGCTTCTTTGATATCTTGTAAGAAAGTATCACTTTGTAAGATTGGACCTACTATATTTATTCTCATAAGATTTGGCTTATATTGCAAGGATTTGGACGAATTAAAAGAGTAAATGGATATAATCACAATAACCAATAATATAAAAAAATATTTTTTAATAAAATCCAAAACCCCGGTTATAAATCCATATATTGCCTTAAACATATCTTTCTCCATTTATATAGCCGCTTTTGATACTTTTTGTATGTAAAATAAGTTCAAGCGGTAATTGATTTATCTCTTCTACAATATCTGGCAAAACGATACTTATTATATCTGCATTTTTCCCCTTTGAAAGCTCTGTATTATCCAAAAGATTAAGAGCCTTTGCCCCATTTTTTGTTGCAGATAGTATGAGTTGTTTTGATAATGCACATAAATCATTATCGCAATGAGCAAAAAGAGACGATCTTAACTCGTCCCACATATTCAAACTGATATTTGAGCTAAGACCATCTGTGCCGATACTCAGATTAATATTTGCATCATTTACATTTTTCAAGTTAAGAAGCGGATTGTTTAAAATTCTGTTAGATACAAAACAGTGTGACAGTGACCCAATCTTTGATATTATTTCCAACTCTTCTTGTGTACATGTTGTGCCATGGACAAATATGGTATTTAAATCTTTAAATTTATTTAAAAATTCTAAAGGAGTAAACATTGGTTTTGGGTCTTTTGTAAATGTTTTTAAAAAATTTAAAAAATCTCCACTTCCGCTATCTAACCACTCTCTCTCGGCTTTACTTTCCATAAAATGTGTAGTTGTTAAAAGATTATTTTTTTTTGCAATATTTAGAGCAAAATCACATATAAGAGGATGAGTAGAGTAAGCTGAATGAATGGATATGGCGGGGATAAAAGTATCATTTGAAGCATCATAGCTTTTTTCTAGCCTATTTGTAAAATCTGAGCAAATTTGATTTGCAAAATCCGGATTTGATCCTAATATTTCATTAAAATATATAACTCTCTGGGGAGAATTAACACAAGCTTCCAAGTCATCTCCAAAACTACTTACTGCACCAAAAGCCACTACTCCGCTTGAAATCATTTGATCGATTGATTTTTCATAACAGTCAAAATTGCATTTTTCTTTTAATTCATCCCTTTTTTTTATGATGCTTTGCAGCCATTGTACAAAATCGCCATAAAGTAGCATAGTCTTATTGGCAGAAAATTCTAAATGGACATGAGTATTTATAAGACCTGGTAAAATAACTGAATTTGGGGATAGATACTTTATTTTTGCATAAGGATTGTTTTTTATAACTTTATCTGTTTCGCCAATATCTATAATTTTTTTGTCAAAACAGATTGCACCATTTTTAATAATTCTAAAGTCATCATCACAAGTCAAAATATAATCTGCAACTAAAATCTTCACTATCTAATTCCTTAAAATATTTTTTATTTATTATCTATCCTTACGCACTATAATGAGCAAAGCTCTCTATAGTGGTAGGGACAAAAGTCCCTGCAACCCCCTAAAGCTACGAAAAGTAAGACTTTTCGAGAAAAAAGTGCGGTAAGGTCAGTTATTATACCAAAAATTTCTCTATTGTATTACATGCTTAAATTTTAATCACATATTAGCTGAAATGATATAAGTTTTTATGATAGAATTATTTATCAAAAAAATTAAGGAGAATTTATGAGAAAATTAAAATTTCTTTTAAGTCTATCAGCATTACTACCTTTGGTAGCAAGTGCAGCGACAGATAAAATAAACGGTGGTGACACAGCCTGGATGATAGTTGCTACTGCCCTTGTTATGGTTATGACACCAGCAGGACTGGCACTTTTTTATGGTGGTTTGACAAGAAAGAAAAATACTTTAAATACGATTAGTATGAGTCTTGGCGGTTACTCAGTAGCAACTTTGGCATGGATTATTGTAGGTTACAGTATAGCTTTTGGACATGGAGATATTATAGGAAGTGGCAAATTTATGCTTGAGGGAATAACTCCAGATACTATAAAAGGAAGTATCCCTGAGCTTTTATTTGTAGCCTTTCAGGGAACCTTTGCAGCTATCACTATAGCAATTGCTAGCGGTTCAATGATAGAAAGAGTTAAATTTTCAACATATTTGTTATTTTCCTTTTTATGGGTTATTGTAGTGTATGCACCTATTGCTCACTGGGCTTGGGGTGGCGGAACTACTTTAAATTTTGGAGAAATGGATTTTGCTGGAGGTACAGTTGTGCATATAAATGCCGGTATCGCTGGTTTTGTTGTAGCTATGATTTTAGGCAAAAGAAAAGGCTTTGGTAAAGAAGCTATTAAGCCGGTATCTCCTATACTTGTAGCACTTGGTGCAGCATTGTTGTGGTTTGGATGGTTTGGTTTTAATGCAGGAAGTGAACTTGCTGCTGATGGTGTTGCTGCAAGTGCATTTATAGTGACAAATGTTGCTGCTGCTCTTGGAGTTTTGGGTTGGATGGCAGCTGAGTATTTTGTTTATAAAAAATCAACTTTAGTAGGTGCTGCTTCAGGTGCGGTTGCAGGTTTGGTTGCTATAACACCAGCAAGTGGAAGTGCAGGTGTAGGAGGAGCTATTATCATCGGTGTTATTGGTGGGATACTTGGATTTTTTGGAGTTTCAAAAATCAAAAAATTATTTAAAGTTGATGATTCATTAGATGCTTTTTGGGTACATGGTCTTGTTGGTATTTGGGGTTCAATTGCAACCGCAATATTTATAGCTGGATATGCGATGCCAGAACACTATAACATGGGTTCTCAGATAATTAAACAGATAGAAGCTATACTTCTTACTGTTGTTTACAGCGGTATTATGAGTGCAATTGTATTTTTTGTAGCAAGCTTGTTAACTGGTGGTGGAAGAGTTGATGCTGAAACTGAACAAATGGGGCTTGATGAGAGCGTACATGGCGAAGAAGCCTTTAATCTATAGGAGATAAAAATGAAAAAAATCGAAGCAATTATAAAACCTTTTAAATTGGATGATGTAAAAGAAGCTTTAGTAGAAGCAGAGATAGAGGGTATGACTGTCAGTGAAGTGAAAGGTTATGGAAGACAGCAAGGTCATAGTGAACTTTACAGAGGAATGGAATATGTGGTTGATTTTCTACCAAAAGTAAAAATTGAAGTTATTGTTACAAAACCTTTTTTGGATATTGCACTTGAAAAGATAATTAGTGCTGCAAAAACAGGAAAAATAGGTGATGGGAAGATATTTGTCTCAGATATAGAAAAAACTATCAGAATAAGAACTGGAGAGGAAGATGCAGAAGCATTGTAAAGTAAATTTTTTACTGACCTTACGCACTATAATGAGCAAAGCTCGTTATAGTTTCAGGAAACTAACATTCCTGCAACTCTCTTGAAGCTTACGAAAAGTAAGACTTTTCGAGAAAAAAGTTCATAAGGTCAGTTTTTGATATCAAATACCAATTCTCTTTTTAATGAGAATTGGTATGATTGGAATTTTTCTCATATAGTTTTATATAAATTTGCAATATATCAATAGCAGCTGGAGTTACTCCACTGATTTGCGAAGCTGAAAAAAGAGTCGGTGGTTTTATTTTATTTAGTTTTTCAACTACTTCATGACTTAAACCTGAAATATTGCTTATATCTAAATCATCTGGTATCTTCAAATCCATTAAAGTTTTCATTTTATTGATTTGCTCTTTTTGTTTATCTATATAATTAAAATATTTGGTTTCAACTAAAATTTGCTCTTTAATAATGGTAGGTAAGTTTTCTAATTCAGGAACAAGTTTGTCTAATTTGGTTATATTAAAATTTTTTCTGGCAACAATTTTTTTTAATTCAACTTTATCTGTAATTTTGTCTTCATTAATAGAATTTAAAAATAAATTATTTTCTTTTGAAGGGGTTAAAAACTTATCATTTAAAAGTTTAACTCCTCTTTGCGTCTGTTCTTTTTTATAAAGCATTCTTCCATAGGTTTTTTCATCTATTAAGCCAAGTTTGTATCCATATCCCATAAGTCTTAAATCAGCATTATCTTCTCTTAAAAGAAGTCTGTATTCAGCTCTGCTTGTAAACATTCTATATGGTTCTTTGGTGCCTTTTGTAACTAAATCATCTATTAAGACACCTATATAAGCCTCATCTCGTCTAAAAATTAGCGGATCTTTACCATCAATCTCTAATGATGCATTTACCCCAGCCATAAATCCTTGGGCAGCAGCTTCTTCATATCCGGTTGTACCATTGATTTGTCCAGCACAAAAAAGTCCTTTTATTTTTTTTGTTTCCAATGAGTGTTTAAGTTCAGTCGGATCTATGAAATCATATTCTATAGCATATCCATATCTGACAATTTTTGCATTTTCCAACCCTTTTATAGATTGTAGCATTTCTAACTGAATATCAACAGGCAATGAAGTTGTCAAGCCATTGATATAGTATTCTGTGGCTTCACGAGTTTGAGGTTCAATAAAAAGATGATGTCTCTGTTTTTCTCTGAAACGATTTATTTTATCTTCAATACTTGGACAGTATCTAGGCCCCATACCCTCAATCTGTCCTGTAAAAAGAGGGGCTCTATAAAAATTATTTTCTATGATTTGGTGTGTTTTTTCATTTGTGTATGTTATATAGCAAGGTAATTGTTTTGGATTAAAATATTTCTTTTCAGTTCTAAAACTAAAAGGTAGAGCCGGGATATCTCCATTTTGTATCTCCATTTTTGAAAAATCTATACTTTTAGCATCAATTCTTGGGCAGGTACCGGTTTTTAATCTTTGTATATTCAAATCAAAATTTCTAAGCGAATCGCTTAATTTGTTAGATGGAAACTCTCCCGCTCTTCCGGCACTTTGTTTAAAATCACCTATATGAATAAGACCCTTCATAAATGTTCCGGTTGTTATGATAACTTTTTTTGCATGGTAGTGATTTTTCAGATTTGTTATAACTCCGGTTACTTTTTTACCGCTTGATGTTACTTCATCAACAGTCTCTTGTTTTATGCTTAGATTTTCAGTATTTAAGCAAATATTTCTCATAAATATTCTATATCTATCCATATCTATCTGAGCTCTGCTGCCTCTTACGGCCGGACCTTTTGATATATTAAGAGTTCGAAACTGTAAAGCTGTATTGTCAGTTGTTAAGCCCATTTGTCCACCAAGTGCATCTAACTCTTTTACGAGATGTCCTTTTGCCAAACCACCGATAGCAGGATTGCAACTAGCAGCACCTATTTGCTCTGCCAATATAGTGATAAGCAGTGTCTTTTTGCCCATTCTAGCACTACTTAAAGCTGCTTCAATACCTGCATGACCACCACCTACGACAATTATATCGAATTTCATATTTTACCTCACAAAAAATTGAGATTTATTATACCATTTTAGTGCTTCATAATTTTTGATATAATATATTGTGTAAGTTTAGATATTATACAATATTTTTATAAGGAAATGAAAAAATGTTTACAGGGCTTATAAGGGAAATAGCACAAGCTTCGTTGAAAAATAGTAATTTACTAGAGATTAGTGCTTCTTACAAACCAAATATCGGCGATTCAATAGCAGTTAACGGGGCATGTTTAACAGTTGTAAAAAAAAGTAATAACTCGTTTTTTGTAGAACTTTCTCACGAGAGTAAAAAAGTTATAGAAACAGATAATTTAAACGCCAAAGTGCATATAGAACCGGCTATGAAGCTTAGTGACAGGATAGAAGGACATATTATTCAAGGGCATATAGACTGTAAAGGGATAATAGTAAAAATACAAAAAAATGAAAATAATTATGACTTTTATATAGCAGTTCCAAAAGAGTATATAAAGTTTATCATTCCTAAGGGAAGCATTGCGGTTGACGGAGTAAGCTTGACAATAAATGAAGTTTTTAATGATAGTTTCAGACTTACTATCATACCGCATACTGTAAAAAATACACTTTTTAATGATTATAGACTAAACAAAGTTGTAAACATAGAAACAGATATGTTTGCAAGATATATTTATCATATTTTTAAAGCAAAGAAGTCTCTTTCTTGGAATGAAGTTGATAATATAATGGCAAAATGGTAAAGAGGATAAATGAGAGCTTTTTTTGAAGATAATAGTATTTTGGCTTTTTTTACCGATAGGCATGGCGGAGTTTCTAAAGTGCCTTATGAAAGTCTAAATGTTAGTGACAGTGTTGAAGATAAGCCTTCTGATATCATAAAAAACAGACAGATTATAGCTGATAATAATGATTTTTTACTTGAAAATATGGTATATATGGAGCAAATTCATAGTGCAAATATAAAAATTGTAACTAATAGTTTTGTTTCAAAGATAAGAGGTTGTGATGGAATCATAACTGATAAAATAAAAATTCCACTAATGACAATGGCAGCAGATTGCGCGCCTGTATTGGTTTATGATAAAGGTAAAAAGATTATAGCTGCACTGCACTCCGGAAGAGTAGGTACATTCAAGGGAGTTATAAGTGCAGCAATTTATAAGATGAGGATAAATTTTGGCAGTTTGCAAGAAGATATAGTTGTTCATGTTGGTCCTTCTATCGCAAAGTGCTGTTATGAAATAGATGAAAGTATTGCAAATTTTACTATAAAAAATTTTGGCAGTAAATACATATCTTCAAAAAATAACAAATATTTTTTAGATATAAAATCAATAATCAAAGAGCAGTTGATATCTCTGAAGTTATTGGAAAAGAATATAAGAATATCAGATATTTGTACAAGTTGTGATAAAAATTATTTTTCTTACAGACGAGATGGACTTACTGGAAGATTTTGCGGTATTATTATGTTGAAATAACAAATTATGGCATGGTTTTATTTTAAGTAATCCAAGTTTTTTCCTATTGATAGGTTTTTATCTGGTTTTCCTATATAAAATCCTTGTGCATAATCAAAATCCAACTCTTTAATTTTTTCATATATCTGCTTATTGTGAACAAATTCTGCAATAGTTCCAATCTTTAATTTTTTGGCAAATTCTACTATGGTACTTGTTATTATTTGCGCATCTTCATTGATATCAATATTTTTTATAAGAGAACCATCTATCTTTAAATAATCAACATCAAGCTTTAGTATGTATTCAAAATTGGAATATCCGCTTCCAAAATCATCTATTGCAATCTTTGCTCCTAAAGACTTAACATTACGAAGAAATTTAGTTACATCTTTATAATTTTCAATTCCCTCACTCTCAAGTATTTCAAATACAATCCATGATCCGATATCGTTTTTCTCAAGCATACTCAAAATAAAATTATTAGTATTTCTATCAAGTATATCATCAACTGACAAGTTTATAGATATTTCACCGTTTAGTGATCCCATAGCATCTACTGCCCTTGAAAATATCTCTTTTGTTAATCTTGGATATAACTTTGATTTTTTAGATATCTGTAAAAATTCTGACGGCATCATGATATTATTTTCTTCTGTTTCGAGCCTCATAAGTGTTTCATATTTGTCAACTTTATTACTTTTTATATTGTATATTGGCTGAAAAAATGGAATTACCTGTTTTGATTGTATTGCTTGCTTAATAATTTTATTTATTTTTATATTTCTTTCCTGAATATTTTCATTATCAGGATCATCTATGTATATTTCAAATTGAGTTTGTTTGAGTTTTGCTTTTTTAAATGCACTGTGTGTTGATTTTAAAAGATGGTCATTGTCGATGGTTGCACCGATAGTAAAGCCAATGTCAAGCTCATTATCTTGAATTTTGAATTTTGTATCTATTATATTTGATGAAATTTTATTTAAGTATTTACTTAATTCAGCCACCGTTTTGTATTTGTCTGTAAAAATAGCGTAATTATCAGCTTCTAATTTGTATAATTCTGCTTTTTCATCTGGTAAATTGATTTGTAGCCATTTTGATATTTTTTTTAAAACAGTATCTCCAAAATCATACCCATAGAAATCATTAATATCTTCAAAAGAGTCAATATTCACAAGGATTAAGGCTTTATGCTTTAAGTGTTTACTTCTTTCTAATCTTTCTAGAAGCGTTATCCTATCAGGCAGATCCTTTGTACTAATGGATACATCTTTATTTTTTTCTTTGTAAAAAATAAAAATTACTAATAAAAGTATAACGGCAGAAATTATTATAGAAAGAAACCTGAAATTTTCTGTACTAAATATTATATTTATTAATAATAATATAATAATTAAAGAAGTTGCTGTATGCTTTTTCAAAAATTCCCTTTTCCCAATATCGTTCGTTAAGGCAAGATAAAATCGTAAAACTTTATCTTAATAATTCTTAAAGAGTTATTAGTTAAATTTTATTTTATCTACATATATAATCGACAAAAATTTGTATTTATTTACACCTCGTTTTTAAAGGATGTTTAATAAAGTTTTCAGTATAATCCTTGTCTTAATCTCACACACACCAATCCTTAATGGTTGCACTAATTAGTGTTGATGGGTGTGGAGGATAAAACCTAAATTAATTCAAGGAGAAAGAATGGTTACTATGAAGGATTTATTGGAGTGTGGTGTTCACTTTGGACATCAAACAAGAAGATGGAACCCAAAGATGAAAAAGTATATCTTTGGTGAAAGAAAAAATATTTATATTATAGATTTGCAAAAAACTTTAAGATATTTCAGATATACATATAATGTTGTAAGAGATGCAGCAGCTGAGGGTAAGACAATACTTTTTGTGGGCACTAAAAAACAGGCAAATGCTGCTATAAAAGAGTATGCTTTAAAATGTGGTATGCCTTATGTTGATCACAGATGGTTGGGTGGAATGCTTACAAACTTCCAGACAATAAAACAATCAATTAGAAAACTTGAAGTTATACAAAAAATGGAAGAAGAGGGTCAACTTGACTTACTGACAAAAAGAGAAGCTCTTGTACTAAGAAGAAAAAAAGATAAACTTATAGCTTATCTTGGCGGTATAAGTGATATGAAAAAAGCTCCCGATATGGTTTTTGCCATTGATACTGTTAAAGAAAGAATAGCAGTAGGAGAAGCAAACAAGCTTGGTATCCCTGTTGTTGCGCCAATAGATACAAATTGTGATCCTGATGTCGTTGACTATCCGATTCCGGGCAATGACGATGCTATAAGAAGTATTCAGCTTTTTTGCAAAGAGATGTGTGAAGCCATAATAGAAGGTAAAGAAATATTATCTCAAAATCAAGCTGATAATGCTGAGGAAGTTATGGAAAATAAAGAAAACAATGAAGAGAATGAAGAAGCTAAAATAAAAGAAGAGATTACGGAAGAAGTAAAAAAAGAAGCTTCAGAAATTTCCAAAATAAAAGAGGAGAATAAATAATGGCAAGCATTAGCGCAGCATTAGTAAAAGAATTAAGAGGAATGAGCGGTGCTGGAATGATGGATTGTAAAAAAGCTCTTGGTGAGACAGATGGCAATATCGAAAAAGCGATGGAGCTTTTAAGAGAAAAAGGTCTTGGAAAGGCTGCTAAAAAATCAGACAGATTAGCAAGTGAAGGATTAATCGGCGTAAAAGTAAGTGATGATTTTAAAGTTGCTACTATTACAGAAATTAATTCAGAGACTGATTTCGTAGCAAAAAATGAACATTTTATCGGATTGACTAAAAAAATTACGCAATTAGTTCAAGAAAAAGATATTACTGATATTGAAGAGCTTAAAAAAACAGAAATAGATGGTATTGCATTTGAGGAATATTTTAATACAAACATAGCTAAAATAGGCGAAAACTTGGTTGTAAGAAGAATAGCAACTATCAAAACTAAAGAAAATGGTATAGTAAATGGGTATGCTCATTCAAATGGTAGGGTCGGAGTTATACTTGGTGCTGCTTGTGAAAATGAAGATGTGGCAAAAAAAGCTACCACATTACTTAAAAATATCGCAATGCATGCAGCTGCTATGAAACCACAATATATAAGTTACCAAGAATTAGATGCTGAGTTTGTTAAAAAAGAGACAGAAGCATTAAAAGCAACTATTGAAAAAGAAAACATTGAATTAAAAAGACTTGGAAAAACTTTAAAACATGTTCCAAAATATGCTAGTAGACTTCAATTGAGTGATAAAGTCTTAGAAGATACAAAAAAAGAACTTGAAGATGCACTTAGAGCAGAGGGGAAACCTGAAAAAATATGGGACAGGATAATACCGGGACAAATGCAGAGATTTATAGCTGATAATACTTTACTTGATCAAGAGTTGACCCTTCTTAGCCAATTTTTCGTGATGGATGATAAGAAAACTATCAAACAGGTTTTGGAAGAAAAATCTAAAGAGTTTGGTGGAAAAATAGAAATAACTGAATATGTTCGATTTGAACTTGGCGAAGGCTTAGAAAAAAAAGGTTGTGATTTCGCTGCAGAAGTTGCTGAACAATTAAAGTAAAATATAGTATAATTATAAAACTGTGAGTAACATAAAATGAACGAAGAACGGAAAGGCTTCGTTGGTAACTCACAGTTTGACACAACAAATACAGTAAATCTTTTACGATGTGAAGAAATATCTCACTCTTTTGACTATCCTCTTTTTTCAAATATATCTTTATCATTGAACCAAAAAGAAAGTATCGCAATATTAGGTGTAAGTGGAAGTGGCAAGTCATCACTTTTACATATACTCTCAACACTTTTAGTTCCAAATCATGGAAAAGTTTATATTGATGGCAAAAATATATATGAACTAAATGAAAATAAACTTTTATCTCTTCGCCGTAATGATGTTGGAGTTATCTTTCAATCCCATTATCTTTTTAACGGATTTAGTGCTTATGAAAATATAGAACTCTCATCAGTGCTGACTGGTAAAAAAATAGACAATGAACTTTTAAGTATATTGAATATTGATAATGTATTAAATAAAAAAGTGACTGAACTATCTGGAGGTCAGCAGCAAAGAGTTTCTATTGCAAGAGTTTTGGTAAAAAAACCGAAACTTATATTTGCTGATGAGCCTACTGGTAATCTCGATAGAAAAAGTGCAGAAGATGTTATTGATACTATCTTTAGATACATTTATGAGCAAAATTCAGCGCTTTTTTTGGTTACACATGATGAAGAGTTGGCAAAAAAATGTGATAGTGTATATAGACTGAGAGAAGCGAAACTTGAAAAAGAAAAATAATGGAGTTTTTGCATTTAATTAATAGTGAAAAAGTAATACTGATACTGCTACTTTTTACAAGATTGAGTGCTATGATGGCATTTTTTCCATTTTATTCCTATGGTTCAATTCCTGTTAGCATAAAAGCTGTTTTTGCTATTTTTTTAACTGTATTCTTATATCCCCAGGCTACTATGCATATAGAAAATTTAGATATTGCTACAATTTTTCTATCGGTTATGAGTGAACTTTTATTTGGATTTATAGCTGGATTGATGCTTCAGATAGTTTTTGGAGCATTAGGGATAGCTGGTGAGCAAATATCTTTTATCATGGGTTTTTCAATGGCTAGTACAATAGATCCTATGAATGGTGTGAATTCACCGATTATAGGTCGTTTTTTAACTTTATTGGCAATATTGATTTTATTGGCTTTTAATGGACATTATCTGATACTTATGTTTATAAGCTCATCACTTAGTAAGATTGCGTTAGGTGGCTTTTATCCAACTGCTTCAATGTGGTCGTATATATCCCATTCAATTTCCAATATGTTTTTGTTAGGTTTTGTTATCTCTTTTCCTATCATCGCACTTTCAATGCTTAGTGATGCTATTTTTGGTATGCTCATGAAAACAATGCCACAATTTAACCTGCTTGTTGTCGGATTTCCTATAAAAATAGCAATTTCTTTCATAGTTATAAGTGCAACACTCGGATCAATCATGTATTTATTTAAAAAAGAGTTTCTAAGTATTTTTCCTCACCTTATGGCACTGTTTTAAACTGTATTAAAAATATATTGTTATAAAATATTGTTAAAATAAGAAAAATCTAAATTAATGGAGTACAATCATGCAAATACTGTTAATAAACAATAATCCTTCTATCTCAAAACTTATAGATCTAACTGCTAAGAAATATGGATATGACTTAGATGAGACAGAGGATATAAATAGTTTGCAAGATAAGCGAAAAGATATTGTTTTTATTGATGATGCTTTGAGTGACAAGGTTGATTTGGACAAACTGAAAAATTTAACCATGTGTAAAGAATTGGTTTATATAGGAAAAAAAGGTAGCATAAAACCAGATGATTATCAATACGAATTGATTAAACCATTTTTACCAAGTGATTTTCATGATATTGTTGAAAATATATCGTTAATGAATAATGTATCTGAAGAGGTTGTTGCCGAGGATGATATCTTGGAGTCTGTAAAAGAAGAAGAGTTAGAAAGTGAAGAGTTTAACTTAGATGATATAGATTTAGAGACACTTCCAAATATTAAAGAAAGTTCAGAAGAACAGAACGAACCAAAAGAGAGTAAAAGTAATGAAGAAAAAAATATAGAAAAAGAAAATACAGATGATAATATAGAAGATGAAGTCAAAGAAGCAGATGAAACTACTCCTTCTATACTTGACAAAGAAGATATTGAAGAGGTAAAGGGATTGCTTGATGATGAAGAGAATACAAAAGAAATACTACCTTTAGATGTTGATACAGAAGATTTTGATGAAGAGCTAAATATGATAGATAATGCAAAAGAGATAGACAAAGAGAGTAAAGATAAAGATATAACATCTGAATCTAATGAAAATAAAGATGAATTAGATGGTATAGATGAATTTAACCTGAAAGAATTATTTGAAGATAAACAAAAAAGCAAGATAGAAAAGGAAAAAGATATGCCTGCGGATACTGTGAAAAAACCAAAAAAAGATAAAAAAGATAAAAAGAAAAAAAATGATAAAATTAAAGAAGAAATTGTTTCTCAAATTTTAGACATAGACACATTAAGAAATATTCTTGACGGAATGGAAGTAAGGATTAAGTTTTATAATAAAAACAAAAAGAAGTAGTATGAATGATTTAAATACCACTGGATCGATAGTATTGATATCAGGTCCAAGCGGTGCGGGAAAAAGTTCATTAGTTGGCGAGTTGGAAAAAAATATAAATAATATTTATTTTTCTGTATCAGTTACTACAAGAAAGATGAGAAAAGGTGAAATTGAGGGTGTTGATTATCATTTTGTAAGTAAAGATGAGTTTGAAAAAGATATTGCAAATGGTATGTTTTTAGAATGGGCAGAAGTTCATGGTAATTATTACGGAACTTCTATCAAATATACTACTGACGCATTGAAAGCCGGAAAACAAGTTTTATTTGATATTGATGTGCAAGGACATGAGCAGATAAAAAAGAAATTAAAAGATATCACAACTTCTGTTTTTATAACTACTCCGACATTGAAAGATTTGCAAACGAGGCTTCTAAAAAGAGGTACTGATTCATCCGAACAGATAAAAAAAAGAATTCAAAATGCAAAAAATGAACTTAGCTATATGAAAGAATATGATTACTTTATAGTAAATGATGATTTTGAAATTGCCAAAAGGCAACTGTTTTGTATTGTTGAAGTTGCAAAAATAAAAACTTTATCAATAAATATAGATAAATTTATAAAAATATGGTCATCATAGGTTTTAAATGTTATAATTCTGCAAAACTTAAAGGAATATGATTATGGATATGGGAGCAAATGAATTACTCATTATACTTGCTATTGTTGTTATACTTTTTGGTGCAAAAAAGATTCCTGATTTAGCAAAAGGTCTCGGGCAGGGTATTAAAGATTTTAAAAAAGCTGTAAAAGAAGATGAGAAAGAAGATATTTCGGCTAAAAGTGAAAAGATTGAGACCAAAGAAGCCGATAAAAAGCCAAATGATGTTGCAGAGACAACAAAAATTTGACATTAAAATTACTAAGAAATAGCTAATTTGTACAGCAAAAGCGATCTATAAAAAAATTTTATCAATAAATACGGATAAATTTACAAAAAAATAGGTATTGTAAGTTTTAAATGTTATAATATCACAAAATTTTAAGGAGAATAACTATGGGTTTTGGATCACAAGAATTACTTATTATACTTGCTATTGTTGTTATACTTTTTGGTGCAAAAAAGATTCCTGATTTAGCAAAAGGTTTTGGAAAAGGTATTAAAGATTTTAAAAAAGCTGTAAAAGAAGATGAAAAAGAAGATGTTTCTTCCAAAAGTGATAAAATTGAAGGAAAAGAAACAAACAAGGAACCAATAGATACAAAAGAAACTACAAAAGTTTAGGTAGGAAATTGAAGAAAAAAATTTTAAATGTTTTAAATGAGTACATTGATGGTGAAATTGTACTTGAGAAACCAAAAGATATAAATTTTGGGCATTTTGCAACACCTGTTGCATTTTCTCTTGCTAAAAAACTTAGAAAATCGCCTGTTATTATTGCCAAAGAGTTGTGTGAAAAACTTTTAAAAGAAGATATATTTTCTTCAGTTGAAGCTGTAAAAGGTTATATAAATTTTAAGTTAGAAAATGAATTTTTAGATAAATTTGCTACTTGGTCATTGCAGAATGAAAATGATTTTGCTAAAGGTAGCAATAATAAAAAAATACTTTTGGAATATGTAAGTGCAAATCCGACTGGACCGTTACATATAGGTCATGCAAGAGGTGCAATACTTGGTGATAGTCTGTGTAAGATTGCAAGGCATTTAGGATATGAGGTTACAAGCGAATATTATGTGAATGATGCAGGAAATCAAATATATCTTTTGGGGTTATCTGTTTTTTTAAATGCTCAGGATAATTTTTTTGATATGGATATAGATTGGCCTGATGAATATTATCGTGGCTCATACATAAATGATTTGGCATGTGAAGCAAGAGATAATTTCGGAGTTGATATTTTTACTGATAATACTAATGTAAAACTACTTTCAGATTGGGCAAAAGATAAAATGTTAGAACTTATAAAATCCAATCTAAAAGAATGCGGAATCGAATTTGACAGTTTTGTCAGCGAAAAGAAATTGTATGAAAAGTGGGATGAAGTTTTTGACAGATTAAAAAGAAATGGTGCGATATATGAAAAAGATGGTAAGTGGTGGCTAAACTCTACAAAATACAATGATGAGAAAGACAGGGTAGTCGTAAGAGAAGATAAAAGAGCAACATATCTTGCTGGAGATATTATCTATCATGATGATAAATTTAAAAGAGAATATGATGAATATATCAATATTTGGGGAGCTGATCATCACGGCTATATTGAAAGAGTAAGAGCGGCTATAAAGTTTTTAGGGTATGATGAGAATAAACTTGAGGTAATACTTTCTCAAATGGTTTCTCTTTTAAAAGCCGGTGAGCCATATAAGATGAGTAAGAGAGCAGGAAATTTTATACTTATGAGCGATGTTTTAGAAGATATTGGAAGTGATGCTCTTAGATTTGTATTTTTAAGCAAAAAGAGTGATACTCACCTTGAATTTGATGTTGATATGTTTAAGGCAAATGACAGTTCAAATCCGATTTATTATATAAATTACGCACATGCGAGAATAAATCAACTTTTTGAAAAAAGCAATAAAAAACTAAAAGATATACTAAATGTAAAATTAGATAATTTAAACAGTGATGCGGAAAATCTTCTTTTTTATTCACTGCTGTTACCAGAAGTTATAGAGGACGCTTTCAAACAAAGAGCACTTCAGAAGTTGACTGAATATTTAAAAATTTTAGCTTCTTTTATACATAGATTTTATAACGAATATAGAATTATTGCAACTGAAGAAGAAGATAAATATCTAAAGATTTTATCTACCTCTGCACTTAGCATAAGAGTGGGATTAAAGCTGATAGGCATTCAAGCAAAATATAAAATGTAGAGGATTATTCCTCTACCTGGGTATTTCTGTTTGCAGAGTAATTATCTAAAAATTCTTCTATATCGTATTTTGCTCTGTATTCAGGAGTCATAAGGTGTATCAAAGTATCACCGGTATCAATAACGATCCAATCTCCACTTTCTTCAATGCCGAGAATTTGTTCTCCCATATTTTTAAACTCACTCTTTAATGTATCAAGCAATGATAACCCATGTCTATCGCCCAATGTAGTTGCTATTATAACATTTTCAACAAAATACCCCTTGTCATGCATATCAAAAACCTGTATATTTTCAGCTTTTTTATCATCTATTATTGAAGTAAACTTTTCAATTTTTTTATTCATTATTTCCCTTGTAAAATTTTATGATTTCTTTTTGAACAGATATAGGCAAAAAATCTTTATTTAAAGTCTGCCTTAGTTTTGTCGAGCTAATATTAGCTGAAATTTGTAAATTTATCAAGTCCTTTGGGATATGAATGTTATCTCTTGATGCAATAATAAATATTACGAGTTTTTTAAGCTCATTGTAATCCTGCCAAGAAGTCAATTTTGCCAAATTATCTGCACCTATTATAAGATATAATGTGTTTATATTATAATTTTTATAAAGATATTTTACAGTTTTGATAGTTGCAACGGCACTTTGTTGTTTTATTTCAAAATCCAAAATAGATACTTTTTTATAATCATAAAAGATCTTTTTTAACCATTTGTATCTTAACTGCGCAGGAGCAAAAAAATCTTTTTTAAAAGGATTTAAGAAAGTGGGAATTATAAAAAATTTATCAATTTCAAGTGATGATAATGCTTTTTTAACAATTTGCACATGACCATTGTGAGGAGGGTCAAAACTTCCTCCAAAAATAGCAATATTTATTTTTTGCATTTTCATTATACCTTTTTAAAGCAAATTATACTAAAATAAAATCAAATTTTTTATTAAAGGCAGTTTATGAGCATTAAGGTAGCAATAAACGGTTTTGGACGAATCGGCAGATGTGCTGCCCGTATTATCACCAAAAGAAACGATATGCAAATAGTAGCCATAAATGATACTAGCAAGAGAGCAATGAGTCAGCATTTGCTCAAATTTGACTCTGTACATGGAAGATTTGATGAAAAAGTTGAGATTTTAGAAGATGATTTTATGTATATCGGAAATCAAAAAGTTAAATTTTTTTCTGATAGAAATGCTGAGAATCTTGAATTCTCAAAATATGAAGCAGATGTTGTCTTAGAGTGTACTGGAGTAATTTTGACAAAAAAACAAGCTGTTTCTCACATAAACAATGGAGTAAAGAAAGTAGTTTTTTCGGCTCCTGCAAAAGATGATACTCCAACTTTTGTGATGGGAGTAAACAGTAGTGAGTATGCCGGAGAATCCATAATATCAAATGCAAGTTGTACGACGAACGCACTTGCTCCTATCGTAAAACTTATACAAGATACTTATGGTATACAAAAAGCCCTTATGACAACTATACACTCTTATACGAATGATCAAAATTTACTTGATGTAAAACATAAAAAAGATTTAAGAAGAGCAAGAGCGGCAGCTTTAAATATAATTCCAACAACTACAGGAGCTGCAAAAGCCATAGGATTGGTGATACCTTCTCTTCAAGGAAAAATTCAAGGACTTGCTGTGAGAGTGCCTACTCCAAATGTATCTATGATTGATTTAAGTATTGTTACAGATAAAAATGTCAGTACAAGTCAATTGCAGCAATTGTTTATAAGTGCAAGTGAAAATAAATACAAAGGTATTTTAGGTGTAGATAATGAAAAACTTGTTTCTAGTGATTTTAATGGTGAGACTTTAAGTTCGGTGGTTCCGCTTGATCTTCTTCAGGTAGTTGATGAAAATCTGATAAAGATTATGAGTTGGTATGATAATGAATGGGGCTATTCTACAAGACTTGTTGATATGGCAGCACATATATGTAAAAAAGGATAAAACATGTTACAAACTATCAGGGATATTGATATAAATGGCAAAAGAGTTTTTGTTAGATGTGATTTTAATGTCCCAAAGGATGAATTTGGAAATATTACTGATGATAGAAGAATAAAAGCGGCACTTCCTACTATTATGTATTGCATTGATCATGATTGTACGATAATACTGGCAAGTCATTTTGAAAGACCAACTCCTGGAGTTTATGAAGAGAAATATTCATTGGATCCTGTTGCAAAAAGATTGCATGTTCTCTTAAAAAAAGAGATATTAAAAGCAAGCGATGTTGTTGGTAATGATGCAAAAGCTAAAGCAAAAAAGCTTAAAAATGGAGATATATTGCTTTTGGCAAACTTAAGGTTTCATCCTGGAGAAACAACAAATGATAAAAAATTTGCAAAAGAGTTGGCAAGCTTTGCTGATGTGTATATAAACGATGCATTTGGAGCATCTCATAGAAAACATGCCTCTATATATGCTATGGCTTTAGAATTTCCTGTTACTTCAAGAGCAGCTGGGTTCTTGCTGGCAAAAGAAGTCAATTTTTTCACTAAAACTTTAGATAATCCCGATAGACCTTTTTTGGCAGTTGTCGGAGGAAGTAAAGTATCAGGAAAACTCCAGGCACTTTATAATCTTATGAATAAAGTTGATAAAATTATTGTCGGTGGCGGAATGGCTTTTACTTTTTTAAAGGCTCAAGGATATGAAATAGGAAAATCGTTAGTGGAAGATGAATTGATAGACAAAGCTAAAGAGATTATGGAAAAAGCATACGAAAAAGGAGTAAAATTTTATCTTCCAGTTGATATGGTTGTTGCTGCTAAGATAGATGAACAAGCAACTGTTAAATATCTTCCATCACAAGAAATACCAAAAGATTGGATGGGATTAGATATCGGTCCTGCAAGTTCAAGATTGTTTAGGGAAGTTATAAATGATACACAGGTTATTGTTTGGAACGGTCCTATGGGAGTATATGAGATGGATAAGTTTGCTAAAGGAAGTGTTATGATGAGCCATCATATAGCCGAGTCTAATGCAACTACCATAGTGGGTGGTGGTGATACTGCTGATGTTACAAAAAGGGCAGGGGATATCGATGAGATGACTTTTGTATCTACCGGAGGTGGGGCATCACTTGAACTGATGGAGGGTAAAAAACTTCCTGGTATCGAAGTATTGGAGGTAAAAAAATCATGATATTCGCAACTAACTTTAAAACAAATAATACGAGAAATTCAACAAGACAATATGTAGAAAATCTAAAAGAATTTATTATGGAAAATGAGATAAAAGAAGATATTCTTGTCTTTCCGACTTCAACAGCAATAGATAGTTTTAGCCTACCTGAAAATATACGAGTAGGTGTGCAAAATGCGTATCCTGTAGAGAAAGGCTCATTTACCGGCGAGATAGGTTTGGAGCAAATTGCTGAGTTTGGCATAAGAACCATCCTTATAGGACACAGTGAAAGAAGAACGCTTTTAAAAGAGCCTCAAGAATTAATAGTGAATAAATTTAATTATTTTAAAAAAAAGGGTTTTGAGATAGTGTATTGTGTGGGAGAATCCAAAGAGATAAGAGATGAGGGTTTTGAAAGTGCGATGGAGTATATTTGGAGTGAGTTTAACGGTATAGATATAAGTTATGAAAAATTGACAGTTGCTTATGAGCCTATTTGGGCTATAGGTACCGGAGTCAGTGCAAAAACAAAAGATATAGACGAAGTTTTATCAAGTTTGAGAGTAAAGATAAAATGTCCTATATTGTATGGAGGCAGTGTAAAAAGTTCAAATATAAAAGAGATAATCAGTATAAAAGATTGTGATGGCGTGCTTGTCGGAAGTGCAAGCTGGGAAGTAGAGAGTTTTTGTAAAATTATAAAAAACGGTATAAAAGGATAAACATGATAATGAAGGGAAAAAAGGGACTTATTGTAGGTATAGCAAATAATAAATCAATAGCATACGGTATAGCTAAAGCGGTAGCAAATCAAGGGGCAGAGCTTGCCTTTACATATCTAAATGAACAGCTTGAAAAAAGGGTAAGACCCATAGCTGACGAATTTGGAAGTGATAAAGTTTATAAACTTGATGTAAACAATGATGAAGAACTTGAAGCACTTACAAAATCCATAGAAAAAGATTTTGGTAAGATAGATTTTATTGTTCATTCCGTTGCTTTTGCTCCAAGAGCAGCACTTGATGGAAGATTTATAGATACAAGCAGAAAAGCATTTGATATTGCGATGCAAACTTCTGTTTATTCTCTTATAGCTCTTAGCCATGCATGTGAAAGTGTCTTAAATGACAATGGCTCAATACTAACTTTAACATACATTGGAGGTCCAAAATATATCCCTCATTATAATGTCATGGGAGTAGCAAAAGCCGCACTTGAATCAAGTGTAAGATATTTAGCAGTTGACTTGGGAGATAGAGGCATAAGAGTAAATGCCATAAGTGCAGGTCCTATAAAGACGCTTGCAGCTAGTGGTATAGGTGACTTTAGAGCCATCTTAAAATGGAATGAGACAAACTCACCGCTAAATAAAAATGTAACCACAGAAGAAGTAGGAAATAGTGGAATGTACCTCTTAAGTGACTTAAGCACAGCAATTACAGGAGAAGTCCACTATGTAGATGCCGGATACAACATAATGGGAATGGGAGCCATAGATAAAGACGAAAATGGAAAAACTGTTATGAAATGGGATAAAATCCGTTAAAAAAACGACAACTGCTTGTCGTTTTTAGGATTTTATGAGAATTATCATGTGTAAGCCCTAAAATCAAGGATTTTAGTGGCGAACACGATAATTCTCCGGGTACCTTAAAATAAATCGTAGCGAGTGAAGCGAGGTAGATTTACAGTTATTTTACCGAAGGTGAAAAGAGTTATTTTACCGAAGGTGAAAAGTAGTTGATAAAGTAAATCCGTTAAAAAAATGATAGTTGCTTATAGTTTTTAGGATTTTAAAAAAGCAGGTATAATAAAAATCTTAAAGCCCTATCGTTACCCTTAAGGGACATTCTATCCTATTAACACATTTATCATCATATTAACAGACAATTTGTCTTTTTAATAACCAAAATATTATTAAAAAGACAAATATATAT
>Ga0256829_1000356_pt1 | contig 48641 bp, 52 predicted proteins | sample 131447metaG_FD_185979 | JGI IMG/M metagenome (GOLD analysis project Ga0256829, IMG submission 185979) | Hydrothermal vent microbial communities from Lau Basin, Pacific Ocean - 131-447 | ecosystem: Environmental > Aquatic > Marine > Hydrothermal vents | place: Pacific Ocean: Lau Basin | collected... | reverse complement strand
CATTGATACATCCTATGAAAACATATCTCTGTACATTCCTGATGCCCACTCTTTTGTTCCTCTACCAGCATTTGTGCCAGATTTACCATGCCAGTTTTCCATAGTTGACGCATGATAAAAACTAAATGAACCATTTGTTTTATTCCATTTATACTCAGCATTTACAAAAATTGATCTTAATGGTTTTGTAGCTACTGCAGAGTAACAAGTGGTATGAGGTGATGACCATTTGAACTTTTTGCCTAAAATGTGGTCAGCTATACTTCTAGCCACTACATGCCCTTCTGAATTTGAAGTGTTTCCTGATTTACTAAATGACATAGGTCTCGCATCCCCCGAACAGTACACATGAGAATCTCCGATAACTTGGTATGTAAAAGGATTTATATTTGCTTCTGCTTTATTTATGGAATCTTTTGCAACTCCTGCTATCTCTAAAAGCTTGTTTCCTCTAACGCGAGGATAAAAAGCAGCATCTGCAAATTTTATAATTTCACCAAACTCTGTGGTTACTGTTTTATTTTTTAAATCAAACTTTTCTATCTTTGTATCAGGCATATAAGTGACATAATCTTTATACATTTCATTAAATGCAGAGTGAAAGCCTTTTTTCTTGATGGTGATATCCACATTTTCATCCATCAAGATAACTTTCCCTTTTATGTCATTTTTCTTGAAATAATCAGCTATCATGCAAGTTCTTTCATATGGCGCAGGAAGACATCTGTAGTTTCCACCAGGAACTGTCAGTATAAAATTTCCTTCATCGAAATTTTCTATCTTCTCTTTTATGGTTGCATGTTCACTATGAGTTCTAAAACCAGCAGGATATTGTGTGCGAAGCTTATACTCTAGCTCTTCATCTCCTTGTGTCCATCTGCTATAATCATAATCAATACCAGGGGCAAGTACTAGATAATCATAGCCAATATACCCTCTATTTGTATAGACTATTTGTTTTTTTCTATCAACATCATAAACTGAGGAATGAAAAAAGGTGTAGTTATTGTTATTGGCTGCATCAAGAAAGCTGTGTGTTAAAAACTCTAAATCTACTTCTCCTACAAGCCATAGATTGCTTATAGGACAAGAGATAAAAGTTGTTCTTTGTTCTACCAATACAACATCAGCTTCAGGAACATACTGCTTTAATCGCTTCGCGACTGACAATCCAGACCATCCGCCTCCAACTACGATTATTCGTGGTCCATTGCCATTTTTTGGCAACCTTGCAACTGAGCTTATGACTGGATTTTCGTGTGACTTAGAATTCATCTCTTTAGTGCTAGACCCATAACTGGAAATTGCACCTGTAGCTACTGTTGCACCTGCTAGTTTTAGCATATCTCTTCTGTTCATATCTTCTCCTTTTGTGTTTTTAAAGTGAGTTTTTAAGCTAGCTTTAAAAATATGGTAGTAAAAATGTTCTTAATTTAAAATTAAGAACATTTAGCAATTATTATACACTACTAAAAAGGTATCCTTTTTATGAGGATATAGTTTTTTATTATTTTTATTATTGTAGTATAATGTGTACAAAAGTAACAAAAAAATTTATAAAAATAATATTTTAGATATAATTTAAGATAAAAATAGGAAGATATATGACACTTACGCTAAATTCACCACTTGATATGCACTTACATGTAAGAGATAATGATATGCTAAAAACTGTAGTACATCTTAGCACTTATAGCTTTGCAGGTGCTATAATCATGCCAAATCTTGTTCCCCCGATTACTACTATAAAAGCTTTGAAAGCGTATAAACAAAGGATTCTAAGCTCTACATGTAAAGATGATTTTGAGCCACTTATGACACTATTTTTTAAAAGTGATTATGATTATGAGTTTTTAAAAGAGGCAAAAAAATATATCAGTGCGATTAAATTATATCCCTCAGGAGTCACTACAAACTCACTTGATGGCGTAAGCAGTATGGATGTTGAAAAGTTAAGAGGTACTTTAGAAGCTATGAGTGAGCTTGAAATACCTCTTTTAGTGCATGGGGAAACGAGCGGTTTTGTAATGGATAGAGAAAAAGAGTTTTGTAGTATCTATGAACAATTTGCTATCAATTTTCCAAATCTTAAAATCGTGATGGAACATATAACTACGGCACAAAGTGTAGCTTTGCTAGATAGATATGAAAATCTATATGCGACTATAACACTTCATCACCTTTTAATTACACTTGATGATGTAATTGGTGGCATGTTAAAGCCCCATCTTTTTTGTAAGCCAATCGCCAAGAGAGTTGAAGATAAAGAAGAGCTTTTAAGAGTTGCATTATCTGCTTATCCAAAAGTGATGTTCGGTAGTGATTCTGCGCCACATCCAAAAGACAAAAAAGAGTGTTGTGGATGTGCAGCTGGGGTATTTACTGCTCCGATTGTTCTGCAAGTGCTTACCCAGCTTTTTGAAAAATATGATAAATTGGAAAATTTGCAAGCATTTGTGAGTGATAATGCACAAAAGATTTATAATTTTAAGCCTCTAAATAAAAAAGTGACACTAGAAAAAAAAGAGTTTATCGTGCCAAATTCTTATGGAAGTGTTGTGCCGATGTTTGCTGGAGAGAAATTACTTTGGAGTATAAAGGGTGTCTTATAAAATCTTAGTTTTAGAAGACAATAAATTGCTTTTAGCTACCCTCGAAGAGTTTTTAAGCGATAATGGATATATCATAAAAACTGCGATGCTTGGCGAAAAAGCTCTTGAATTATCATATAAAGAAGATTTTGATTTGTTTCTTTTGGATGTTAAAATTCCAGATATTAGTGGATTTGAATTTTTAAAAGAGATGCGGGAATCTGGAGATAATACACCTGCAATTTTTCTTACATCACTTAGAGATAAAGAAAGTTTAGGTATAGGTTTTGAACTTGGAGGCGACGATTATATCAAAAAACCTTTTGATTTGGATGAACTTTTGTTTCGTGTAAAAGCCGTACTTTTAAGAAAAATAGACAATGAAAAATCTCTAAAAATTAATGAACATTTCATTTTAGATATAAAAAGAAAAAGATTGCTAAAAGATGGTATGGATTTAAATATAAATCTAAAAGATTTTCAACTTTTAAAATTGCTAGTTAGAGATGTTGGAAAAGTTGTAACGACAGAAATGATTGTGGAAAAACTTTGGAAAAATGAAGAAGCAAACATAGGCTCAATTCGAGTTTATATAACGAATTTAAAAAAGATATTTGGTAAAGATTTGATTGTAAATATAAGAGGGGTTGGATATAAATTTGAAGGATAATGAAGCAAAACTTCTTTTTTTAAATACAGGTTTTATCTGTTTTTTTATTGGTTTTGTAGTATTTATTGTTTTTATGATATTTAGTTTAAAAGTCTCACTTATGTTGAAAACAATCATATTTTTAACTTTTATTATGGTGACTATACTTTTTACATACTTTTTATCTAAATTTTTACTCCATCGTTTGTTTGAAACAAATAAGCATCTGGATTTACTTTTGAAAGATACGCTTCATGAACTAAATATTCCATTGTCAGTGATAAAAGCAAATACTCAAATGCTAAGATTAAAAATGAAAAATCCTAAAGATTTAAATAAATTACAAAGAATAAACAAGGCTTGTGACGAACTTTTTGAGCTTTATGAAGATGTTGATTATTATATAAAAAAAGAGAGCAAAAGAGATGTTAAAGAAGCATTTTGGCTAGATATTGTACTACAAGATGAGATAGATAAATTTAGCCACATGTATGAAAATACAGATATTGTATTAAAAGATACAAATTTGCAAATAAATACAGATAAAAGAGCTTTCATTAAAGTTATCGGCAATCTTATTTCAAATGCTTTAAAATACAATAAAAATGATAATAAAATAGAGATTTATAGCAAGGATGCATTGCTGTTTATTCAAGATTATGGCATCGGTATGAGCGAATCTGAACTATTTTTGGTTTTTAATAGATATTATCAAAGCAAGAGTGATAAACAAGGCTTTGGGATTGGTTTGGATATAGTAAAAACATTTTGTGATGAAAACAAGATATTTATAAATATAGAGTCAAAAAAAGATATCGGCACAAAAATTAGCTTAGATTTAAATAATCTGCTATAATGAGTATAGGTATATGATGGCAATATATAAACGATTTGAGATTGGGAGAAGATGGAAAAGGAAGTAAAAGATTTATTTGAAGATTTTTTAGATAATTTTAGGCGAGATTTTATCGAATACTTTGATTTGATTTGTACTAGATATGAATTTGATATTGATAGAAATGATACTAAAATGATAGCTATAAGCTTGCTAAATAATCTTTTTAATGAAGAAGATATATCTTATACACTTCCAGATGATATAATCTTAGAGATGAAAAAGCATAAGACTAATCTAGGTTTCTTAATAAACAGAAGCATTATCTATATATATAAAAAATATGTATTATTTATGAAAAAACAAGGCAAAACAGACTTGGTTTACATAGAAAACCTACTCCAAAGATTAAATAATTTTTCTAATTTTATAGAAAATAGCATAGAAGACAAGATAGAAGAATATAATACAAAAGTAGGGTTTGGAAACCAAAATCAGATTTATTCTAGCAATAACATATTAAATACATTTAGAAAAATGAAAAATGATGGCTTTAAAGTAAGATTTATGAATTTATATCAAGGTATGCCTATAAACAATCAAGGATCAATAATTAAGATAGATGGCGACTTTGTAACATTTAAATTGGACAATGAACTTCAAAAAATCGCTATGAAGCTTGAAGGCAAAGCCTATATGATAAAAGACAAATATCTCGATAGATATATAAAAGCTGATATTTCTCATATTAATTTCTTGGATAAAACTATAGTTTTAAATAATTTTGTATATCTATTAAATCTCCCAGCAATTCAAAGGAAATACATCAGAATTTATCCAAGTATATTTGTGCAAGTTGCTTTGCAAGATAGAAAAGATTGCACGTTAAAAGGTAATTTGTATGATTTATCTTTGGAGGGATTAGGAGTAATAAGTAAGGATAATGAAGGTTTTTATACAGGCGTACCTGTAGATATAAAGTTTAAACTAATATTACGGGGCAATGAATTTGATATACATACAAAAGGTGAAATTTTAAATATCATTGAATACATGGATTCTTATAGATACTGCTTGAAAATAATTCCAAATAAAAAGAATTCAAAAGAAATCGAAGATTATATAAGAGCAAGAGAAGTAGAAATCATAGAAGAATTAAAAGAAGAACTAAATAGTTATATTTTTTAAGAGGAGTTTCTACAAGATATTTGTTTTGCAAATATCTTGTAAATACACAGTCTCTTACATTCCGCCTTGTTGCTTCATTTTATTTTCCAATTTTCTTCCGATAATAGACATCGTAAAAGTTATAGAAAAGTAAATAGCAGCAATGACCAGCCAAGTTTCAAATGGTGTGAATGTGTTTGCAACTATTTCGCGACCAACTTTTGTTAAATCTGTGATAGAGATAACAGAAACCAAAGATGAGTCTTTTACAAGTGCAATCATCTCCCCGATTAAAGTAGGAAGCGCTCTTTTAAAAGCTTGTGGCATAACGATATTAACCATCGTTTGGACATAGTTCATACCGAGTGATTTTGCTGCTTCTGTTTGACCTACATCTATGGATTGTATAGCACCTCTTAATACTTCAGCTATGTAAGCACCATAAAAGAGACCTAGAGATATAGCTCCAGCATAAAATCTTTCTATATTAAATATCGTAGCGATTATAAAATAAAAAATAAAGATTTGTACAAGCAAAGGCGTTCCTCTGATAACAGCTATATAAAAGGTTGCGATATCTTTTAGGAAATAGTAGTTAGAAATCCGCATAAATGCCAAAAATGAAGCTAAAATAAAAGCTATAATTAGGGCAACTGCAGAGATTTTAAGAGTAACAGTAAGCCCGTTTAGTAAAGGACCTGCTTTCCAAACTGTATATGATGCCAAATCATCATCTTGGTATATATCATCATTATTGTCAACCAAGATTTTATAATCCTTCGATATCTTAAAATCTTGTACGCCATCTTTTCCTTTAACTATTATTTTACCATTTTCTACAGTTACTTTTCCATCAAATGGTGCTTGAATAGTTATCTCTTTTTGATATGTAAAGTACTTAGGTACACTATTCCATTTCCAGATATAGTTCATGTGCGTTGAAGCTATGAACAGTGAATATCCTATTAGTACGAAAAAACCTACGGCCACAATGTGACCGAAGGTTTTACTTTTTAGTATTGATTGCTGTTTTTTAGACAAATTACATTACCTTTTTTTGCCACTTAACGCTTCTAAACCACTTGTCGTAAATTCTTTTATAAACGCCATCATGTTTTGCTTGATTTAAAAAGTTATTTAGCCAGTTAAGGAAATCAGGATCACCTTTTCTAACAGCCCATCCTAAAGGTTCATATGTTAAAGGCTTATCAAGAAAAGCAAGTTTGCCTTTTCCCTTTGCTGCATAAAAAATTGCATTATAAGGCTTATCGTATACAAATGCATCCGCTTTACCATTCATAACTTCTTGAACTGCATCAGCTTCAGTGTCAAAAGTTCTGATTTTCGCGTGTTTGAACATTTTTCTTGTTGCGATTTCACCAGTAACTCCTAGTTTTGTAACAACAGTATTTCCAGCTTTATCTATATCTTTCCAAGTTTTTCCAGCAAATTTTTTGTTTGCAAGGATTGTTTGACCAATACTGATATATGGATTTGCAAAGTTGATTTTTAAGTTTCTCTTTTGAGTAACTGTCATGCCAGAAGCAATGATGTCGTATTTGCTAGTAAGTAAACCAGCGATGATTCCATCCCATGCAGTTGGAACTAATTTTAACTTAACGCCCATGGCTTTTGCCATAGCTTTCATCATGTCAACATCAAATCCTATGATTTGACCTTTTTTACTCTTCATCTCAAAAGGCATATAGCCAGCTTCAAGACCAACTCTTAATTCACCTCTTTGCACAATAGCATTTAGTGTAGATTTCTGCCATAAGCCGATATCATCAGCCGCCAAATTTAGCCCTAACATTATAAGTAATGCAGCTACAATTTTCTTCATATTTTCTCCTTTGAATTTTTTTAACCTTTTAAATAACTATTTCCTAGAGGCAAATCCTCCCGTTGGTCTGAGCCTCACGAAATAGTTATTTAAAAGGTTAAAAAATGTTAATGTGTCAATATTTCTTGTAAAAATTTCTTTGCACGGTCTGTTTTTGGATGTGAGAAAAAATCTTCAGGGCTTCCTTCTTCAAGTATCTCACCCTCATCCATAAATACAACTCTATTGCTTACTTCTTTTGCAAAACCCATTTCATGCGTGACGCAAACTATGGTGTAATTTTCTTTTGCCAAACTTCTCATAACATCCAAAACACCACCTATCATTTCAGGGTCAAGGGCGCTTGTAGGTTCATCAAAAAGGAGAACTTTTGGTTTCATAGCTAGTGTTCTTGCGATCGCCACTCTTTGCTTTTGACCACCACTTAGCTCATTTGGGTAACCTTCAGCTTTTTGTACAAGCCCCACCTTTTCAAGAAGTCTTAACCCTTCTTCTTTCGCATCATGTTTTGATATATTTTTAACTTTTGTTTGTGCTATAGTTATGTTTTCTAATATAGTTAAATGAGGAAAAAGGTTAAAGTGTTGAAAAACCATACCTGTTTCAGCTCGAAGTTCATTGAGCTTTGTTTTTTTGGCATATGCATCAATGCCGTCAACCATAAGTTCTCCACTATCTATATCTTCAAGTCTATTTATGCATCTTATAAGAGTGGATTTTCCACTACCACTAGGACCACAAACAACTACAATTTCTCCCGTTTTAACTTCAAAATCGATATTTTTAAGTGCGTGAAAATCACCAAAGTATTTTTCGACACCCTTCATGCTTACGATAGTCTCCATCCTAGCCTTTCAATATTCTAATTTGTAATTCTAGCAATTATAACTAAAATTAAAGTAAAGATTTCGTAAAAATTGCATATTTGTCACTTAAGCATTGAATTTGTACAATTTTTGGGTAATTTTAGATAGAATTATGCCAGATTTACTTACTAAGGTTTATATTGATAAGAAGCAAGATAAAAGAATATGGTGCTGATTTTTCACTTTTTTTAGTGGCTCTTGCTTGGGGAGGCACTTTTTTTATAGTTCAAGATGCGGTCAGTAAAACTCCTGTATATATATTTTTGTTTTGGAGATTTTTTCTGTCTGCTTTGCTGATGGGCATCATATCCTATAAAAAAATCTTAAAAATTGATTTAAAAACTCTAAAAGCAGGCTCTCTTTTGGGAGTTTTTATGTTTGTGGGTTTTGCTTTTCAAACCTTTGGCCTAACTCTAACCCTCTCTTCAACAGTAGCATTTTTAACTGGCTTAAATGTCATCATAGTTCCATTTTTGCTATATATAATCTTTAAAAAAACTGCTTCAGTTTATTCTATATTTGGAGCAGTTATCGCCTCAGGTGGATTATATTTTTTGACAAGTGGTGGAAAATTAGGCTTTGGAGCCGGAGAGACTTATGCACTTATCTGTGCTTTTGCTTTTGCTCTTCATATAGTTTTTACCGATAAATTCTCAAAAAAACATGATGTTTTTCTTTTGGTTATGATTCAGCTTTTTGTAGTCGCTTTCTTTTCTTTCTTCTTTTCTTTGATATTTGACAAAGGCATAATGCCAACAAATATAGATACGACTTTTATAGAAGCTTTAGTAGCTACAGTTTTGTTTGCAACTGTTTTTGCATTTGTTGTTCAAACTGCTATGCAAAGATATACAACTCCAGCAAAAACTGCTATAATTTTTACATTAGAGCCTGTGAGTGCTGGAGTATTTGGGTATTTTTTTGCAGGAGAACTTCTAAATTTTGCTCAATTAGGAGGTGCTTTCTTGATACTTTTTGGGATGTTGAGTGCCGAGCTTGGTACTTACTTTAGAAATAAAAGACAACAAGAATTCAAATGTTAAAGCAAATATCTATAGTAGCAATAATTTTGCTTTTTTTGACAGCATGCGCGCAAAAAAGAGATATAACCTTTTCACTCCCATATAAAGTAGTCGTAAAAACAAAAAATCTAGCTATAGCAGATGGGGGTTTTTTAACAAAAGCTGATAATTATAAGAGTTTGGAAGTATTTTCAGCTGGAAAAATAGTCTTACATGTAGAGCTAAATAAAAATGCTTGTATAAATAATCTTTGCACAAATAGATTAGATTTTAATCAAAGAGTTTTTGGATATAGTTATTATAGAAATTTTTTAGATGACATCTTAGATAAAAAAGAGATTTATGACGGAAAAAATATCATAAAAACAAATGATGGATTTAAACAAAATATCAAAACAAAAGATTATGACATAACATACAGTGTAGATAAAAAAAGTCTTTATTTTAAAGATAAAGCAAACCATGTACTTTTAAAATTGAGGAGATTGTAAATGAAATTTGTAGGGGCACATGTGAGTGCTAGTGGAGGAGTTTTTAATGCTCCTTCAAATGCTATGAAAATCGGTGCTAAGGCTTTTGCTCTTTTTACTAAAAACCAAAGACAATGGCTTGCAAAGCCTCTTGATGATGAAATTATCTCTAAGTTTAAAACAAATCTTGAGTTATCAAAGATTTTGCCAAAGCATACTTTGCCTCATGACAGTTATCTTATAAATCTAGGACACCCAGAGGTAGAAAAAAGAGAAAAATCACTCATAGCTTTTATAGATGAGTTAGACAGATGTGACGAGTTAGGGCTTGATCGGTTAAATTTTCATCCAGGAAGTCATTTAAAACAAATAAGCGAAGAGGAATGTCTTGAACATATAGCAAATTCTATGAACGAAGCGATAAGAAAAACTAAAAATGTAAAGCTTGTTATAGAAAATACAGCAGGTCAGGGGACTAATTTAGGTTACAAATTGGAACACTTGGGGTATTTGGTTGAAAACTGTATAGATAAGGATAGAGTGGGGGTTTGCATAGATACTTGCCACTTTTTTACAGCAGGTTACGACATAAGAACACTAAAGACTTATGAAGAATCTATGAAAAAATTTGATACAATAATTGGATTTGAGTTTTTAGCGGGTATGCATCTAAATGATTCAAAGCCAGATCTTGGTAGCAGAGTAGATAGGCATGAGTCTATAGGAAAAGGTAAGATAGGTTTAGAAGCTTTTAGATTTATCATGAATGACGAAAGGATTGATGACATCCCCATGATACTAGAAACACCAAATAGTGATATATGGCCTCAAGAGATTGAGCTACTGTATTCACTGATAAAAAACTAAAAAGGATAAACATGAAACAACATGTAAAAGTAGCAGGACTATTAGGATTAAGCGTAGCCACACTCTTTGGGGCAGGATATAAGATACCAGAGCAGTCACTAAACTCGACAGCTCTAAGTGCCGCGTATGTAGCAAATGCAAGAGGAGCAGATGCAAGTTACTACAACCCAGCAAACATGGCTTTCAGCCCAAGTGGTTCGGATTTGGAAATGGCACTCACTTATATAAGGCTTCCAAAAGTGACATATAAAGACAATGGAAGCTCTGCATCAAAAACAGGTGTAGCAGCATCAGATGCCACATCAAAATCTGAAAATTTTTATATACCTACCTTTCATTATATGTCTCCTACGTTTAATAGTTGGAGGTTCGGTCTCTCTTTTGTAGCACCTGCAGGTCTTTCAAAAAGGTGGAGCGATGCTTTCCCAAAATCAAGTGCACAAGAATTTACACTAAAAGTTTTAGAGTTAAATCCAACAGCAAGTTATAAAGTAAATGATAAATTTGCGGTTGGTTTTGGTTTGAGAGGAGTTTTATCAAGTGGAATTGTAAAAGCAGATTCCACAGCAGTTAAACAAGATATGACTGGTAATTCTATTGATTTTGGATACAATCTAGCTGCTAGTTATAGGCCAGCATCAAATATAACACTATCATCTACATATCGCTCAAAAGTTGATTTAACCATAAAAGGAAATGCAACAGGCCATGTTGGAGCACATTCCTTTAATAATACGGCTGCAAATGTAAAATTACCTCTTCCTGCAGCATTAACTTTTGCGGTGGCATACACCTATAATAAAACAACAGCAGAGCTAGTTTATGAAAGAACTTACTGGTCAACATATAAGAATTTAGATTTTAATTTTCCAAATGATTCAACTGTTGAGGGTGCACTAGGAGTTTCTAAGCCAAAAAATTGGAAAGACACTAATGCCTTTCGTCTAGGAATAACGCATCAATATAGCGATAAGTTAAAACTAATGGCTGGATTTGCTATAGACAAATCACCAATCCCAAATAGTACTTTAGGGTTTGAATTGCCAGGTTCTGATGCAAAATTGTATTCCGCAGGTTTTGAATACAAGGTTAATGACAATATGAAAGTTGGCTTAGCTTATCTTTATGACCATAAAGATTCTAGGACAGTAAATCAAGGTGCAGCTAGCGGTAAGTTGAAAGGCACATTTAGTGGTGGTGGAGCTCATCTAATTACTGCTTCATTTAAATATAAGTTCTAATATGCTTAAGTACAAGTATCAAAATTTTTATGAGATTATTCAAAGCAATGCTAAGGATAATCCTAAAAAGATTGCCTTATTTATGGACGATCGTAAGATGTCCAATCTTAAGCTCAAACAGGATATTGATACTTTTGCTAGGTTTTTAGAGTTTAGTGGAATAAAAAAAGGAGATAGAGTTGCTATGATCGTTGGCAACTCTATCGAGTTTGTGGTTTCATTTTTCGCTATCACTAAAATCGGAGCAATCGCCATACCTATAAACACTTTTTTAAAAAAAGGTGAGTTTGAGTATATACTAAATGATTGTGAAGCCAAGCTTCTCATCTGTGCGCCATCTTTTGCGAAAGAGACAAAAGATTTACTTCAAACTACAAAGATAGAAAAAATTGTTTGGAGTGAGCAGTATGATGATTTAGATGAGAACAACTATAGTTTTGCGGAGATGGATGCGACTGCGCTCGGAGACGATGAGCCTGAGAGTCTGCCTACACTAGACGAGTTGGCTTGTATCATCTATACTTCAGGCACAACAGGTCATCCAAAAGGTGCGATGCTTAGCTTCAGAAATATCTTGTCAAATTCAGTCGGTGCAATTGAGGTTTTTGGTGTTACAAATAGAGATAGATTTGTCGTGTTTTTGCCGATGTTTCACTCTTTCACTCTCTCAACCACAGTATTGTTGCCTCTGTTTGCAGGAGCATCTATGGTTATCGTAAAATCTGTGTTTCCATTTGCCAATGTTCTAAAGCAAGTGCTTTTGAAAAGAGTGACGGTATTTTTGGGAGTCCCGACTCTATATAATGCACTTACAAAAGCAAAGATTCCTTGGTATTTTATGTTTTTTAACAAAGTGAGACTCTTTATCTCAGGCGGAGCTCCTCTTAGCGAAGCCTCACTAAATGAATTTGGTAAAAAATTTAAAAAATCAGCCCTGATAGAGGGTTATGGACTAAGCGAATGTTCTCCTGTCGTCGCTGCAAATACATTTGAAAAACAAAAACCACTCTCAGTGGGCCCCGCACTTCCAGGGTATATAGTAAAAATTGTAGATGAAGAGATGGTTGAGTTGCCAAATGGAGATATAGGCGAAATTATCGTCAGTGGTGATAATGTCATGCAAGGCTATCTAAATAGACCAGACGCCACAGATGAAACCATCATAAACGGATGGCTAAAGACTGGAGATTTGGGAAAGATAGATAGTGAAGGCTACATATACATAGTAGATAGAAAAAAAGATTTGATTATCTCAAAAGGTATCAACATATATCCAAGAGAGATAGAGGAGTGGATAGCCAAATTTGAAGGTGTGGACAGTGCTGCGGTAGTTGGTATCAAAAACGAAGTAAACGGTGAAGAAGTTATGGCTTTTGTTCAACCTAAAGATGATATTGTTTTAGATGAGTTTGAAATTAAAAAATACCTAAAATCACATCTAGCAAATTTTAAATTGCCAAAATATATATATATAGTAGAAGAGTTGCCAAAAAATGCAACTGGAAAAGTTTTAAAAAGAGTGTTAAAAGAACAAATCGCTAAAGGAGATTTTACAAAATAGTGAGGTATCTTGTAGATTTTTTAGAAAATAAAGATATAGCTAAGTCCAAAGTTTATGAGTACCTAAAGTGCTCACTAGATGAAGCTATAATCTTAAAATATTTAACAAAAGAGTTGATAGAAGGCAATCCGTCAGTGATTGTGCTTGAGCTATTAAAAGACTTATTTCTAGAGAAAAATTATAATTTTTTAGATCATTTACCATTGATAAAAAGCTTGATGGAGCAAGGTTGGATTACACAAGAAAATCTTTTACATGTAAGCACTACAGTTGTATCTAATCTAGAATTGCTAAATAGCAGCATCGCTCTTAGCACATCATTTTTAAAGATACTAGAAGAGGGAAATAATGAGCTAATTTTGCCTGAAATTACCCCATATCTTGACCATTTAGAATACTTAAAAGATCAATTTTCAAGAATTGATTTGTATCAAAAACTATCTCACTTAAGACAAAGCGTTACTAGCAATTCGCCTAGCATCAATAGGGTAAAAAATATACTCCAAAATATAGAAAACAGCATAGAAAAGAGGCTGGAGCTTACTAAAGAAGAGATGGTTGTGGATTCTATCTTTAAAGATCACCATCTTAGTCAAAAAGAACAACTTATATTTTTAGCACTATTAAAAGAAGAGTATGCAGGAGAATTTGAAAGTCTAAGAGACATGAATACTTTGATAAATCTAGTTAGTTTTGATGATTATGAAAAGATGAAAAACCGCTCTTTGCTAGAAGAGGGTTCCAAGCTTACAGAATCTTTGCTGATAGATTATGATGAGGTGCTTTCAAGTTTTAGTGGAGTTACTAGGAGCTTTTTTATCAGTGAAGATGTTTTGCAAAAGATAATGCATCCAAACAAAGAGAAAAAAAATAAAAAAATCAAACTTGATATGCTTATAGAGCAGCAAGATATATTTGAGTTGATTGATCCAAAAACTACTATGGATGATGTGGTTTTGCATCCAAAAACCAAAGAAGTGTTAGAATTTTTACTAAAGCAGACTGATAACAGTGTCTTAAAACTCCTAAGAGAGTGGGGAGTAAAAGAGAGGCGAAGCGGGATAGATGCTAAGGTTATATTTTATGGGCCTCCTGGGACTGGCAAAACTATGACGGCACTTTCCATGGCAAAAACTATGAAAAAAAGAGTTCTTAGTTTTGACTGCTCAAAAATTTTGTCAAAATATATAGGTGAGAGTGAAAAAAATGTTAGAAGTATATTTGATAGTTACAAGGATTTGTGTATCAAAACTAAGAGCAAGCCTTTGCTTTTACTAAATGAAGCTGACCAGTTTTTAAGTTCTCGCTCTGTTGGTTCAAATTCTAGTGCAGATAAGATGCACAATCAAATGCAAAATATATTTTTAGAGCAGATAGAAAAGTTTGAGGGTATCTTGATAGCAACTACAAATCTGCTAGAGAGTATTGACCCTGCATTTTCAAGAAGATTTGACTATAAGATAGAGTTTTCAAAGCCAAATCTCAAACAAAGATTGGAGCTTTGGAGAAAAATGCTTCCTGAGAGTGCAGTATATAGTGAAGATTTTGATATAGATTTTTTAGCAACTTATCCGCTTAGTGGTGGGCAGATGAAAGTAGTGCTTAAAAATACAGCATTAAGAGTGGCGATAAAAGAAGAGCCAATTTTTACGATAGAGGATTTTAAGAATTCAATACAGAGGGAATTAAAAGGTGCATTTGGTGAAGAGAAGATGATGGGCTTTATGAAAGGGTAAATTTTACACCAATACTCTTGTCTAAGCAAATTTAAATGATTTTTTCAATATCATAGCACAAGATGATTATTAATTGGTATTTAATGAACAATTATAATATAAAATTTTAAAAAATATTTAAGAAGGATTTTTCTATGACTCCATTGTCACATATGGATTTTACTCATCCCTATTTTGGTGCTTTCTTTTTGCTTGTGTTTGCCACTATGGTTTTTTATGGTATGACAGCTATGGCTCGTACCGTCAGTAGAAGAATGGCAAGACTAGATACCGAAAAGTTGAAACTCTCACTTTATGAGTGTGGGCCTGAAGTTACGAAACAGCCAAATAAGATTTCATCACAATTCTATCTATTTGCTCTTTTGTTTATACTTTTTGATGTGGAGATAATATTTATGTTTCCTTGGGCTGTAGATTTTAAAGTGCTTGGCTGGTTTGGTTTTACCGAAATGGTTCTTTTTATAACACTTTTAGCTATAGGTTTTGTATATGCTTGGAAAAAAGGAGCGCTTGAATGGCACAGCATAAAATAAATTATCTAAGTGAGGCAGGACTTCCTGTTGCACTTACTACCGTTGATAAACTAGTTCAATGGGGACGAAGTAACTCTTTGTGGCCTATGACTTATGGTTTGGCTTGTTGTGCGATTGAGATGATGGCAGCAGGTGCTAGCCGATATGACTTTGATAGATTTGGTACTATATTTAGAGCAAGTCCTAGACAATCTGATGTTTTGATAATCGCTGGAACTCTTACAAAAAAGCATGCACCTTTTATGAGAAGACTCTATGACCAGATGACAGAGCCAAAATGGGTTATAAGCATGGGAAGTTGTGCAAATACAGGTGGAATGTTTAACACTTACGCCACTGTCCAAGGAGCTGATAGGATAGTTCCAGTTGATATTTACCTTCCAGGTTGTGCTCCTCGCCCTGAAACCTTGCAATATGCACTAATGCTTTTGCAAAAAAAGATAAGAACCCAGAGTGCATCAAAAAAACTAAAACCTAAAAGGTTGGTATGATGAGAAAATATACAGATAAAAAAAATGTACAGAAAAAACCATATTATACAGACCGTTTTTGGGTAGCTCCTCAGATTCCAAAGTTTGATGTTTCTAGCGATGAAGTTTTTGCTAGTGATACGGAAGCATTAAAGGCAAATTTTGAAATCAAAAAAGCCTATATCCAAAGAGGACAATTAGTAGTATATATAAATGCAGGTGAAAATGTAGAAGTTCTCACATATCTAAGAGATAAATTACAATACAATTTTTTAAGTGAGCATAGTGCCATAGATTGGTTGGCAAAAAGCGGAGAATTTGAGATATTTTATCAAATGCTTTCTACTAGCAAACGAAAAAGAATGAGAATTAAATTTTTCATAAAAGAAAAAGAGCCAATTCGTTCAATATCAACTATCTATAAAAGTGCTGATTGGAGCGAGAGAGAAATGTATGATATGTTTGGCGTTATCATCACTGGACATCATTACATGAAAAGAATTTTGATGCCTGAAGATTGGTTTGGACATCCGCTTCGTAAAACTTATCCGCTACAAGGTGATGAAGAAGCTAGTTGGTATGAGATAGATAAGATTTTTGGAAAAGAGTATAGAGATATCATAGGACCTGAAAACAGAGATAGTTCAAGAATAGATGAAGATGATACTTATAATTTCTCAAGAATCCATCATGAAGTTTCTTTTGGAGCAAAACCTTCAAAAGAGATTGTCGAGACTGATTATCAAGAAGAGGGTGGAGTTTTCTTGGTTAAAAAACTAAAAAAAGCTGATAGTAAAATCTTAGAAGAGAGACCATAATATGCAAAAGGTAAATAAATTACAGCCATTTTTTGAAAACTTAGTTTTTGAAAGAGACGACAATACTATGATTGTAAACTTTGGCCCTCAGCATCCAAGCGCTCATGGGCAGTTGCGTCTTATACTAGAGCTTGATGGCGAGATGGTAACAAAAGCAACTCCCGATGTGGGATATCTACATCGTGGCATGGAAAAGATGGCAGAAAATATGATTTATAATGAATTTCTTCCTACAACCGATAGGATGGATTATATAGCAGCTAGCTCAAATAATTATGGATTTGCCCTTGCAGTCGAAACTTTGATAGGTTTGGAAGTTCCAAGACGAGCAAAAACTATACGAATGATGCTTTTAGAGCTAAATCGCATAGTTTCTCACCTCTTTTGGCTCGCGACTCATGCCCTTGATGTTGGAGCGATGACAATCTTTCTCTATGCTTTTAGAGAAAGAGAATATGCGATGGACCTCATAGAAGAGTATTGTGGTGCTAGGCTTACTCACTCTTCAGTTAGGATAGGTGGAGTTCCACTTGATTTACCAGAAAACTGGATTACAAATTTAAGTAAATTTTTGGATAAAATGCCAGCAAATTTAGCGGATTATGAGGGATTACTTGATAAAAATAGAATTTGGAAGATGAGATTAGAAGAAGTGGGCAAAATTACTCCTGAAATGGCTCAAACTTGGGGTTGTAGCGGACCGATGTTAAGAGGAAGCGGAATTGCATGGGACATAAGAAAAGAAGAACCTTACGAACTTTATGATGAAGTTGAGTTCGATGTTCCTGTTAGTGATACGCTTGATAGTTATGGGCGATATAAGTTACATATGGAAGAGATGAGACAAAGTGTTAAGATTATAAGACAAGTGATACCGATGTATTATAAAAGTGAACCACAGATTATGGCACACGCTCCAAAATACATCTCAGCTCCAAAAGAGCAGATTATGACACAAAATTACTCTTTGATGGAGCATTTTGTATTGGTTGCTCAAGGCATGAGACCTCCTGTTGGTGAAGTTTATGTAGCAACCGAATCACCAAAAGGCGAGCTTGGTTTTTATATAAATTCTCAAGGAGGGGCTTATCCTTATAGATTAAAACTAAGAGCTCCTAGCTTTTGGCACACAAGTATTTTACAAGAATTACTTCCTGGGCATTATTTGGCTGATGTTGTAACAATCATCGGTAACTCAAATATAGTCTTTGGCGAAATAGATAGATAGGTAGGATGATATGCAAAGATATGATTTAAGACATTTGAATGATAATTTCTATAATAGAATGTTAGAGATTATGGATGAAACCAAAGAGGATGAAGTAAGTATATTTATGTTTGAAATAGGTGATTTCTCAGCTGTGCAAAAGAGTGCAGATGTGATAAAAGAGGCTGGTTATACACTTATGAACTCACTTAAATTTAATGAAGCGGATTGGACTATCGTAGTTAAAAAAAGTGCTGGAGAGCAAGTTGAAAGCTGATTTTTATTCAAAATTAAATATTGAAGTTAATAAAGATATTGTTTCTTTGATGGACAGTGATTTTGTTTTGGTTTTGGGAGTTATGCCATCTCGCGATGATGAACTTTTTAATCTATTATCAAAAAATGCAATCGTAGCATATTTGAGTGTTATTGAAGATAAAAATATGTCTGGGATTACAGCATTTCAAAGTAGGTATGAAGCAGGTTCAGAAGAGGGAGTTTTGGCGATATTGGCAAAAGGTCTTTTGAATGATAAACAAATAGACACAAAAACAAAAGAGTTTTTTGAAAATTTAGATGAGGGCTATTTGAGTGCAGAATGTAATATAGGTGAAGAAGAGATAGAAGATTTAAATATTCTATATAAAAAATCAAAAAATCCTATAATCGTAATAGGGCATGATTTATATAATCACCCAAGAGCAAAAAATCTAGCAAATTTGATTAGTTTGTTGGTGCGACATGGAAACTTCAAGATTTATTCACAAGATTTAGACTTTACATGTGAGCATAATGATAACTTAGACTTAGAAAATATAGAAGATTTACATAGTTTTGATGGCTCAGTTATATATGAGTGTCCAAGTAGTGATTTGGATGAACAAGAGTTGCTTATAGGCTCAAGACAATTTATGATAGCATCAAAAGTTAAAGATGAGCAAGATGTTTTTGTCATCACAGAATCAGCAGAGCATCAAAGGAAGTTTGTAATGGACACAGAATTAAAGGGCACAGTTGCGCTAATGCCTAGCGCACAAAGTGAAGGGTCGTATTTCTATAAAATAGCAAAAATTATTAAGCGAGAAAATTAATGAGTGATATAATGGTAACTATTGACGGGATTAAATACAAGGCAAGAGAGGGCGAATCTATACTGAAGATTGCAAGACGAAATGGTGTTTTTATACCTGCTATTTGTTATCTAACAGATTGTTCCCCAACTTTGGCCTGTAGATTATGCTTGGTTGAGATAGATGGAAAAAGAGCTTACTCTTGTAATGCAAAAGCAAAAGAGGGTATGAGCGTAATTAGCAGCAACGAAGAGATAGAAGTTGAGCGAAAAGCTATCATGGAAGTATATGACATCAACCATCCTTTGGAGTGTGGCGTGTGCGACCAAAGTGGCGAATGTGAATTGCAAAACTACACTTTGGAGATGCAAAGAGATGAGCAGAGTTTTTCCATAGCTGACACGAGCAGACCGAGCCATGACTGGGGTTTTATACATTATGACTCATCGCTTTGTATAGTTTGCGAAAGATGTGTTACTGTTTGTAAAGATATGATTGGAGATTCTGCTTTAAAAACTGTCCCAAGAGGCGGAGCAGTTTTAGATAAATCTTGGAAAGATACCGCTCCAAAAGACACATATGCCATGTGGAATAAACTGCAAAAATCTCTCATAGGCTTAGCAAGTGGTGGCGATACACTAGAGTGTACAAATTGTGGTGAATGTACTGCTGTTTGTCCAGTTGGAGCACTTGTTGGAAGTGATTTTCAATACACTTCAAATGCTTGGGAATTAACAAAAATTCCTGCCGCAAATCCTCACAGTAGCGATTGTTCGCTTATGTATTATGATATCAAACATACAAGTATAAAAGACCATAAAGATAAGATTTATAGAGTCAGTAACGATTTTCATTTTTCCACTTTACACGGTGGTGCTAGATATGGATATGATTTTGCAAATGAGATAGATAAAAAAGATGAAAAAGCTTTCAAAAAAGCAGTAAAATTTTTCAAAGAAGAGGCAGATAGCATCAAATTTAATAGCTTCATTACAAACGAAGAAGCATATATCTTACAAAAACTAAAAGAAAAGTTTGGATATAAACTTGTAAATGATGATGCTTTTGCATATAAGAAATTTTTACAAAATTACAGACAAGTTAGTGGAAAATCTCTATACTCTAGCAATCTTAGAGATGTAAAAGATAGCAACTTTGTAGTAAGTGTTGGCTCATTTATAAAATCAGATAGCCCAAACACAGGTTACGCTATAAACAATGCAATGACCATGAATAAGGGTGCGGGTTTGTATTTTCACCCTATCGCTGACCCAGTGGTTGATGGCTACTCTAAAAACTTGATGAGCATAAGCCATCAAGCAGGGGTTGAAGAGAGTATCCTATATCTATTACTTGACCTATTTGGAGACAAAGAGGCGATGCCAAAGAGTGTTGTAGATTATCTTGCATCGTTTCATAAAACTGTGAAAAAAACTATCACAGAAGTCGTAAAAGAGCAAGTAAAAGAGATGGTTAAAGATGAAGAGAGTGGCGAAGAGAAAGAAGTCGTAAAAACTGTAAGTAAAAATGTCGAAAAAGAGATAGAAGTAGATGTTAATTCTTTGTATGGCGTAGTTGGGTTGCCAGATGATTTTGATAGTAAGCTTACTAAGTTTTTAGCAAAGAAAGATAAATTTTCACTCATAGTTGGTGAAGACTTATACAATCACAAAAGAGCTGAAAATCTAGCTAAACTTGTTGGCTTGATTGAACGATTTACAGATTTTAACACACTTATAATCCCAACTTCAACAAATACGCTTGGCGTTTCTTTGATATGTGATTTAGATGAAAGTGTTGGCAAAAAAGTTATCGGTTATAATGAAAAAGCAGATTTTGCACTAAGTGCTTTAGGAAAAGGCGACTTGGATATGCCAGCCCTTAATCAGCAAGAAGGAACCTTTACGGCTATGGATAAAAGAGTGGTTCCTACCAATGTTGCATTGCAATTTAATGGATATTGTTTAAATGATATAGCAAATGAACTTGGATTAGATGCTGAAAATACGATAGATTATACACCAGAACTTGGTAATATAGATGGCTTTAAAAACGAAGAGTTTGATGATTTACCAAATGAGTTTGAAAATTCAGGGTTTGAAAATAGAGGTTATTTATTAGAAGAAAAGAACCTTACATGTAAAGATGAAATACAAGAGATTAAAGAGGTAACTTTTGGTGATGGCGATTTAGTTTATCTTGCAAATCCTGTTATGCAATTTAGTGCATTTACAAACAAAGCTCACCAATTAAACGAAGCAGGTGCATTATATGTTTCAAGTGACTTTTTAGAAAAAAGAGGTTTAAAAGATGGGGGAATGATTCTACTCTCAAATGGTGATGCTAAGCTAGCAATCGCACTTAAACTTGATATGCAAATCAAAGGAGATATTCCTTATCTTCCGACATTTGATTCTAAACTTGATGTTTTACCATTTTTTAAAGATGGTTATAGGTTTGCTAAAGTAGAAATGAAAGGTGTAGAAAAATGATTGAAACAGCCTTAATTGTTGAAACAGTAGTAAAAGCAATAATTGCGCTTGCAGTTATTGCTGGGATGGCTGGTTTTGCGACATTTATAGAAAGAAAAGTATTGGCATTTATGCAGCGTCGTCTTGGCCCTATGCATGTTGGACCTTATGGATTGTTGCAATTAGCAGCTGATGGTATCAAGCTTTTTACAAAAGAAGATATTATTCCTCAAAATGTAGTTAAGCCAATATTTATGATTGCTCCTGTTATCGCTGCAGCTTCAGCATTTGTAGCAATCGCTGCGGTTCCGTATTTCCCAGAATTTACAGTTTTTGGATATACGATTCACCCAATCATATCAGATATAAATGTAGGATTATTGTTTATCATGGGAGCCGCATCAGTTGGGATGTATGCACCACTATTGGCAGGTCTTAGTTCACACAATAAATGGTCACTTCTTGGAGGTGCAAGAGCAGTTATTCAGCTTCTTAGTTTTGAAGTAGTTAGTGGCTTGTCTATTCTAGGACCAGTTATGATGATAGGTTCCTTATCTTTGATAAACATGAATGATTACCAAATCGGAGGAGTTGCAAATTGGCTTATATGGAAACAACCTTTAGCATTTGTACTTTTTGCAATAGCTGGATTTGCAGAGACTAATAGAACACCGTTTGATTTGATTGAGTTTGAAGCCGAGATTGTCTCAGGTTATGCCACTGAATATTCAGGCATGAGATGGGGACTGTTTTTCATCGGTGAGTATGCAAATATGATAACAATATCTGTATTGGTAAGTATCATATTTTTAGGCGGCTATAATGATATTTGGATAATACCAGGTGCAATCGCGATGTTGATAAAAGTATCTTTGTGGATATTTTTATTTTTATGGGTAAGAGCTGCTTGGCCTCATGTAAGACCAGACCAACTTATGTGGGTATGCTGGAAAGTATTGATGCCATTAGCTTTGATCAATGTGCTTATCACCGGCATAGTTTTGGTTTAGGGAGTAGGATATGGAATTAAGAGGATTTAAAAATAGAAATGTGTCCCCTGGATATATCTTTTTTGAAGGTGAACCAAAGCCTTTGACTTCGTGGGAACAATTTAAGAGATTTTTGAGTAGAGCTGTTAAAGGTGAGCTTTTTGTTGGGCTTTGGATTGTTTTGCGTGAGATGATTAGATTTGATATTCATACACTCCAATATCCCATGGAAAAATTAAAAATGGGTCCAAGATATAGAGCCATACATAAGCTTTTGCGTCTATTTGACAGTGGAAGTGAGAGATGTATAGGTTGTGGCTTATGTGAAAAGATATGTATATCAAATTGTATCAAGATGGACACAAAAGTAGATGAAAAGAGTAGAAAATTAGTAACACAATATAGTATAAATTTTGGTAGATGTATCTTTTGTGGGTATTGTGCTGAGGTTTGTCCAGAACTTGCTATCGTACATGGTAGCAGTTATGAACACGCAAGTGAGCAGCGAGCTAGCTTTGGTTTAAAAGAAGACATGTTAACGCCTTTGGATAAATTTAAAGCAAATAAACAAAAAGAGTTTCCTGGTTTTGGTGCATTAAGTAAAGATGCTGATAAATTTGTCAAAAAAACTCCATTAGCGTATTGAGGTAAAGATGTTTGAAGCAATAGCATTTTATATGTTTTCGATTTTAGTAATTGGGATGTTCTTAATAGTAGTTTTTAGCAAAAATGCACTATATTCCATGAGTGCATTAGCAGGAGGAATGATATTTATATCTGGTTTTTTCTTTTTGTTAGATGCTGATTTTTTAGGAGTTGTGCAAATCATAGTTTATACTGGCGCGATTATGGCCGTGTATGCATTTGGTATGATGTTTTTTGATACAACAAGAGATGTAAAAGAAAATATAAGATTTAAAAAGATTATCTATACGCTCTCAACACTATCAGCGATATTTGTGATATTTATACTTTTGGCTCCTGTATATTCAGGAAAAATTGAAGCACTATATCCAAGTATCCAAGGAGTTGGAAATATTCAAATGATAGGTTTGATTTTGTTTACAAAATACTTAGTTCCATTTGAATTGGCAGCTATTATGCTATTAGCAGCCATGATTTCAGGTATTGTTTTGGTAAAAATAAAGATGGAAGAGACTCCAACAGATATTGAAGTCGCAAAGGGGGAAAAATGATAACTCTAACACACTATTTAGTTTTGAGTGGAATTTTGTTTTCTATAGGAATTGTGGGCGTGCTCAGAAGAAAAAATCTACTGATGCTTTTTTTCTCAACTGAGATACTATTAAACGCTGTAAACATAGGTTTTGCAGCAGTTTCAAAGTATTATGGGGATTTAAGTGGACAAATATTTTCATTTTTTATAATTGCTATTGCTGCTAGTGAAGTGGCAGTTGGTCTTGGACTTTTGGTTCTTTGGTATAAAAGAAGCGGTACTATTGATTTAGATAGCTTGCAAATGATGAAAGGTTGATTGGATGGAAAAGTATTTATTCGTAGCACTTTTTGCTCCTTTGGTTGGTTCACTGTTTAGTCTTCTTTTTACTGCGCAAAAAAAGAATGTAATCACAGCACTTGTGACTTCTGCACTTTTGTTACTATCTTTTGTATCTTCTTTGTCCTTAATGTATGCAGTATTTAATGGCATGATTATACATGTAAAGATGATGGATTGGATTAGTGCGGGAAATTTAAATGTTCCATTTGGATTTATGGTAGATAATGTTTCAGTTGTTATGATGGTTACAGTTACATTAGTATCGAGCATAGTAAATATATATTCAATGGGCTACATGATGCATGATAAAGGATATAATAGATTTTTTACATACATATCAGCCTTTGTTTTTTCTATGTTGATTTTGGTGATGAGTGATAATTTTGTAGGACTTTTTATAGGATGGGAAGGCGTTGGACTTTGTTCGTATCTATTGATTGGGTTTTGGTACGAAAAAGATACAGCTACTTGGGCAGGAAACGAAGCGTTTATCATGAATAGAGTAGCAGATCTTGGGATGCTTTTGGGTCTATTTTTGATATATTGGCAGTTTGGCTCATTTGAGTATGATGTTGTTTTTGCTCAAGTTGGGGGTATAAATCCAGCAGTTGTTACGACTATCGGACTTCTACTCTTTATCGGTGCTATGGGTAAATCAGCTCAATTTCCATTTCACACTTGGCTTGCCGATGCGATGGAAGGACCGACACCAGTTTCAGCTTTGATTCACGCAGCTACTATGGTAACTGCTGGTGTTTATCTCATCATCCGTGCTAGTGCATTATTTTCACTAGTGCCTGAAGTAGGACATATAATAGCGGCTCTAGGAGCTTTTGTAGCAGTTTTTGCAGCTTCTATGGCTTTGGTAAATCGTGATTTAAAGAAAATCATCGCATATTCTACTCTTTCACAGCTAGGTTACATGTTTGTAGCAGCTGGTTTAGGAGCTTATTGGATAGCATTGTTTCACTTGATGACACATGCATTTTTTAAATCACTCCTGTTTTTAGGAGCTGGAAATATCATGCATGCTATGGATGATGAACTTGATATCAAAAAGATGGGTGGCTTGTTTAATGCTATGCCTTATACTGCTATATTGATGGCTGTGGCTTCAGTAGCACTTTGTGGTATCTATCCATTTGCTGGGTATTTTAGTAAAGATTTGATTTTAGCTGCCGCATTTAATGGTGGTAATTACTATATATGGATTGCTTTATTTATAGGTGCTGGCATGACAGCATTTTATAGTTTTAGATTGATTATGATGGTATTTTTTGGTGATAAAGTTTATAAAAAATTAGGCTTTCATCCACACGAAACTTATCCTTTTGTGCTTTGGACACTCTTGCCTTTAGGAGTACTTTCAACGATAGCAGGATTCTTTGAGCATCCATTTGAAGAATTTACCACAAAACTACTTGGCAAATATGATTTTGGTATGTCTCATGCCACAGAAGTTGGATTACAATTTTTAACTTTAGCGTTTGTTATTTTAGTAGTACTCGGGACTATTTACAAATATGGAAGAGGTGGCTTTAGCAAACAAATAGAGACAATGCCTTTATATATATTGTTAAAAAATCAATATTTTATCCCTAAGATTTATGAAGTGATGATATTTAAACCATACTATGTGCTTTCAAGGTTTGCTTGGAAACAGATAGATGTTAGGATTATAGATTTTACAGTTGACTTGATAGCGAAAATTTTATACTTGCTTGGTCAAAGAAGTAGAAAAATGCAGAGTGGAAATCTATCTGATATGCTCAGATGGATGGTTGTGGGCATAGTTGTCCTCTTGGCTCTAGCGATATTTTATAGACCAGGTATGTAGGAGTATATGATGGAACACATATTATCATTAATCGTATTTTTTCCGCTTATTGCAGGACTTTTTGGGTTAGTTATAAATAAAGAAAATATCAAGACTTTTGGTATTACTATGGCATTGATAGAATTTATATTTTCTATCATTCTTTGGATTGGGTTTGATTCAACAAATGCTGGCTATCAGTTTGTGCAGTATGCTGCTTTGATTCCTCAATTTGGAGTGAGTTATTACTTAGGAGTCGATGGAATATCACTGTTTTTAGTTATTTTAAGCACCTTAATGACTTTGATTTCACTTATAGGTTTAAATATCAAAAAAGATATCAAAAACTTAGTCATAACTATACTATTTTTAGAGATGACATTAGTTGGCGTATTTTTGAGTTTAGATATGATTTTGTTTTATATTTTTTGGGAACTTTCACTCATACCTATGCTTTACATCATAGGTGCTTGGGGTTCAGGACAAAGAATATATGCAGCTATAAAATTTTTCTTATATACATTTGCAGGCTCTGCTTTGATGCTAGTAGGAATCTTATATCTAGGGTACCAATACTACTTGGCAACAGGAACTTGGAGCTTTTCTGTACCAGATTGGTATCTGTTGGTTCTGCCTTTTAAAACACAACTTTGGTTATTTGGAGCCTTCTTTTTAGCCTTTGCTGTAAAGGTACCAATGTTTCCATTTCATACTTGGTTACCTTATGCACACGGACAAGCACCGACAATCGGCTCAGTCTTATTAGCTGCTGTTATGCTTAAGATGGGAACTTATGCTTTCATAAGATTTTCACTACCACTATTTCCTGATGCTTCGGTGTATTTTTTGTATCCTATTGCGATAATAGCCACGATTATGGTTATATATGCTGCGATGGTTGCATATGCACAAAAAGATATGAAACAAGTTATCGCATATAGCTCGATTTCTCATATGGGAATTATCATATTAGGTATATTTGCTATGAATGCTGAGGGTTTGACGGGTTCTATCTTTTTGATGTTGAGCCATGGCATAGTTAGTGGCGCATTATTTATGTTAGTTGGCGTGATTTATGACAGGAGACACACTAAGCTTATGAGTGAGTTTGGTGGATTGGCAACTGTGATGCCAAGATATGCTGCTATATTTGGTGTTTTGATGATGGCGGCAGTTGGATTGCCTTTAACCATAGGTTTCGTAGGTGAGTTTTTATCACTACTTGGCTTTTATCGAGTAAGTTGGGTAATCACAATGTTTGCAGGAAGTGGTATCATACTTGGTGCAGTTTATATGCTGACGATGTTTAGAAAGTCATTTTTTGGAAAAGTCATAAAAGAAGAAAATAAAAATTTAAAAGATTTGGATAAACGAGAGTTTGCAGCACTAATTCCACTCGTCGCATTGGTGGTGATACTTGGAGTTTATCCAAAACCTATCCTAACTACTATAGATTTGAGTGTTAAAAAGATGATTAATTTGATGGAGAAAAAAGCACTGCTACCAGATACGAAAGAGTTTTTGGTAAAAGTCAATAGCATAGGGGGTACAAAATAATGTTAGGTCCAATATCTGTAAATATAGCAAGTCTGAATTTAGCTCTTTTAACCCCGATGGCTGTTTTGGCTTTTGGAGCAATTGCTCTTATATGCATTGATTTATTTGTTAAAAATTTGTCAAAAAGTTTTTTTGTTATATTTACATTACTTTTTATACTTTTAGACTTTACAGTGCTTATAGGGATCAATGGACCAAGCAGAGGATTTTTTGATGTACTTTTAGTAGATGGTATGTCAGTTTTAGCCCAAGGAGTTATACTGATAAGCTCAGTTCTATTTATAATAACAGCACTAAGCAATAAGCCGTTTAAAGAGTTTAAAAAAGCAGAATATTATACTTTGTTTATGTTCATGATTATAGGTTTCCAATTTATGGTAGCGACTGACAATCTCATACTTATATTTTTAGGTTTAGAGACTGCAAGTCTGTCTCTATACACACTTATTGCACTACACAATAGAAATAAAGCTTTTGAAGCAGCTATAAAATACTTTACAATGGGTGCATTAGCAGCTGGGTTTTTTGCGATGGCATCTTTGATACTTTATGCACTAACCGGAAGTATAGAGTTATCAGTTATATCAAAAGTGTTAATAGCAAGAAACTTCGCACCAGGAGTTTTTGTTTTAGCTGGTGTAGTATTTATGCTCATAGCTTTAGGATTTAAGCTTTCAATTGTACCAACTCATACTTGGACACCAGATGTTTATGAAGGAAGTTCAGCTCCACTTGCAGGTTACATGTCGGTTGTGCCAAAGATTGCAGGTTTAGTTGTAGCGATTAGATTTTTTGATATATTCTTATCGTCACAGATAGTTTGGGTACAAAATATACTTATATTTTTAGCGGTAATCACCATGACTTTGGCAAATATAACAGCACTTGTCCAAGAAGATGTAAAAAGGATGCTAGCATTTAGCTCGATTGCACATGCAGGCTTTGTTTTGACTGCCATTATGGTAGGCGGAACTCAAGCAAATTCAGCTATATTTTTGTATTGGATTTTATTTATGTTTACAAATATTGGCGCATTTACTATGCTTTGGATTGCAAGACATAAAAGAAATCTATGGGATACGAGATATCAACATCCATTTGCGAAATTTTCAGGTATGGCAAAAGTATCACCTATGATGGCAACTATCTTTGGAATATTTATGTTTACACTAGCTGGAATGCCTCCATTTTCTGTCTTTTGGGGTAAGCTATATTTGATAAGCTCAGTTGTAGATAGTGGGCATACAGTGCTTGCTGTGATTATGGTTACGAACAGTGCGATAGCGATATATTATTACATGAAACTTATCGTTTATATGTTTATGAAAGACCCTATTACCGAAGATGGAAATATATATGAAGCAAATTCATCAACACCTATAAAAGTGATTGTTGGTATCACGCTTTTCTTTACAGTAACCGCAGCTGTATTTGTGCAACCAATATTATCATTTGTAACTCAAATGATACAATCAAGCGGGTATTGATATAATTTCTTAGGAGCAATGCTCCTAAGAAAGGAGATAATAAGATGGAATTAAATAATCAAGAGCAGTATATAAATAAAGTCTTTTTAAAGCTAAAAAGAAAAAGTTGGTTATTTTACACATTTGTAGAGGTTTGTTTCAGATTTGCATTTCCCTTAAGTTATACCAAAAAAAGAGTAGATAAACTAATCTACGATATTAGTCAAATTAGTATAATATTAGGCTAATTTTTGCATTTAAAGATAGGGATTATAGGTGGATTGAGTCCCGAATCAACTATCAGTTACTATCGATATATTATTGATATGCATGTTAAAAAGTATGGTAATCTTTCCCAGCCAGAAATTATCATATATAGTGTAAATTTGAAACAATATCATCAATGGCGTGATGATGACAGATGGGACTTGATAATAGAGGATTTAGTAAAAATTTCAAATAATTTAAAAATTTGTGGTGCTAGCGTTGGACTAATCGCAACAAATTCAATGCACAAAGTCTTTGACGAAGTTCAAATTAAAACAGATTTAAAGCTTATACATATCGCAGATGCAACAGCTTTGGATATAAGAAAAAAAGGCATAAATAAAGTAGGTTTGCTTGGAACAAAATACACTATGCGTGAAGATTTTTATATATCTAGGTTAGAAAGTCAAGGCTTGAGTGTTATTGTTCCTGATATTGCTGAGCAAGAACTTGTGAATAAGATAATCTTTGATGAGTTGATATTTGGAAAGTTTAATGAAGATTCAAAACAAAAATATATTAAAATAATTCAAAAACTGACAAAAGCAGGAGCGGAAGGTATAATTTTAGGTTGTACAGAAATACCTCTTTTGATAAATCAGCGTATGTGCGATATTCCGCTTTTTAATACAGCAAAAATACATATAAGAACCGCACTTAAATTCTAATATGATATAATATTACCATGAAATTTATTCTATTAATCCCATTTTTAACTTTTCAGCTATATGCATTAAATATATATGTAAACAGTGCAAAGGAAAATGGACTGCCTTATGCTATATTGCATATAATTGACAAAGAACCAGTGGATTGTCAGGTTGTTCATTTGGCATTAGACAAGAAAAATTATATCTGCCAATTTAAAAAAATAGTGAAAACCCCGATAAAAATTAAAAAACTAAGACTAGTAAATATAGATTTTTTAGAAAAAAAGAAAGAATTCTACATAAAAATAACTCCAAAAGTTGATTCAAAATTAATTCCAATCAATGAGATTTTATATAAAACAAAAGAGGTGTCAAGGGAAGTTAAAAATAAATATACCAAACATTGGACAATATTATTATATAATAAACCACCATTTGGCAAAAAATTACAAAATGACGGTATAAACTTTCCAATTAGTTATGGTAATTTTTTAAAACCTCATATAGGTCCTGTTGATTTAAATGGGGCACCAATAGCATATGCTAAAAGTAAAGATGTGAGTTATTACCTAGATATACAAAAAGAGTATAAAAAAGGCGATTATGATGGAGTTGTTAAAGATGCCGACAGGGTTTTGAGATTATATCCTAATAGTATCTTTAAGAGTGACATGATGCTATATAAACTTCGAGTTATAAATGAATCTATTGAAAAGAATCTATCGCCAATTTCAAATGATTATACAAATTCAGATGTTTCAAATCTTGGAAAAGAGTGGATCAGAAAATTTGCTTCAAGTGAAAATATACCCCGAGTATTGTTGATTTTGGTAGAGAATTATCTAAGATCAGGTTCTGCTTCTGATGTAAATTATTTTTTAGATATTTTAGTTAGCGAACATAAAGATAGCATATATACAAAAAAAGCGATATTGCGCTATGCAGATTCACTTTTTGCAAAAAATAAAAAAGACAAAGCTATCAAATTATATCAAGATGTTTTGTATAGTGTAAAAGATTTAGATATAGCTTCAATGGCTGCGATAAAATTGACAAAATCAAATATAAGCATGGGTAAGGTGTTAGAAGCTAAGAATTATTTACTAAAGGTTTTAGATGCGAATAAAAACTATCTTTTAAAGGATAAAACCGCTTCACATGCTCTCTCAGGTGAATTGGCAGCAAATGGTTTATATAAAATTGCTGCAAGTATAAATGATTTACTCTATAAAAATACAGACAAAAATGATAGAGAAAATAGAGAATTACTTTTAAGAGAGAGTGGCGATTGGTATGCTAAAGCCAATGAGATAAATAAAGCATATGCCAGATATATGGACTATAAAAAGCTATATAAAGATGGTTTGTACATCCAAGAGGTAAAAAAGGCATTAGACGCACTTTTCTTTAAAATAAAAGAGACAAATACTACTAAATTGGCCGCATATTATGATGTGCTGATTTCAAAATACGACAATGGCATACGAGATAAAGCCGTCATAGAAAAAACTAAACTGCTATTAAAAGAAAAGAAATATGAGAAAGTTTTAAAGATGCAAAATATGCTTGAGCGGGCAGTCGATAAGAACTCTACAGTAGCAAAAGATTTGCTTGATTTGGCAGCAACAGCTCTTCTATTTGAAAATCTAAAGACAAAAGATTGTAGTAAAGTTATTAATTTAGTAGAAAAATATAAGTTAGATATTTATAAAGTAGATGACGAAGATACACTATACAAATGCTTTTTATTAAGTGCCAGATATAAAAAAGCCAAGATGCTAACTGTGGATAAAATACAATCTAAAAACTTGTCTCAAAATTTCAAATGGCTACAAAGAACAATAGAGGTGGCTTCAAAACTTAGAAAATTTGATGATATTATCAAATATAAAGCTGATTTATACAAACTATCAAAAATACTTAAAAAGAAAATATATGCTTCAAGTTACAGATATATTTTTGGTGCCTATTTTTATAAAAAACAGTATAATAAAGCTCTTGATATATTGAGTGAATTATCTAAGAAATGGCCAAAAGATATAAAAAATCTAGATTCATATATAAAAATTGTAAATTATGCTAGTGATTCAAGAGATGATTTATTGTTGATTAAATATGCTAAAAAGATTGTTGATATGCAAAATAAAAATAAACTTTTTGCATTTACTCCTAAGGTAGAATTGTTGTATATGGGTGCGCTTAAAAGACTAGGTAGATATAAAGATGCATATAAGTTGATAGTAAATCTAAGCAAAAAACCTATAAAAAGCAAATACAGTTCAAGAATTTTTTATGAATTAGGCGAGATAAGCATCAAGCTTAAAGACACAAAAAATGCCAAAAAGTATTTTAAAAAATGTGTATCATTAAAAACAAAGGACTCATGGTCTTCACTATGTAAGGACAACCTGAAATTCTTCTAGGGGTCAGGGTTTGAATTTTGAATTTATATAAATTCAAAATTCAAACCCTGACCCCTATTAAAATTGCGTTCTATTAAAGGTTCTTTGTCGTTTAGCCAACCTCATAGTATTTGTGATTATTTTTTTTTCTAGTTGTTGTTTATCTAAAAAGCCGTCCAAAAACTCTAAACCTTCTTTTATGCCGATAGATCTCATAGAATTTGGGGTGCGTCCGTATTTTTTTTCGAGATAAATAACTTCATCTATAAGCCCATGTCTTAGCATCTCTTTAGTTCTTAATTGAACTCTTTGCTTAAGTATATCTTTTGATATGGAGATTTCTAAGATTTCTAAATCTTTTATGATTGGAGGTTGTCTATTTTTTGCAAGATACTCACTTGTCGGGGTATTTGTCTCTATAAATATTTCTAGCCACTTTTCTATTCTATAAGAATCATTTCTTGATATTTTTTGTGAGTATGTATAATCATTTTTAACAATCATTTCATAAGCATAGTTTTGATTTTTCATAATCTCTTTAATATTCTCTTTAGTGTTTGCAGAAATATTAGGTTTTGTGCTTAATCCTGTTATCAAAGATTTTAAATAAAAACCAGTACCGCCAACTATGATAAGATTTTTACCGTCTTTCATCGCATGAAGTTTGGCTTTTTTAAATATATCAAAAAATATAGAAACATTAAAATTTTCACAGGGATATATCTCATCTATTCCAAAGTGTTTTATGCCTTTTCTCTCTTCTTCGGTTGGTTTTGCTGAAGCTATGTTAATTTCTTTGTAAATGCTAAGTGAATCCAAAGAGAGTATATAAGCGTCACTTTTTTCAGCCATCTCGATTGAACGAGCAGTTTTGCCAGAAGCCGTAGGGCCAAGTAGTGCCGTTATCTTCACATAAACTCCTTTTAGGGGTCAGGGTTTGAATTTTGAATTTATATAAATTCAAAATTCAAACCCTGACCCCTGTTAAATAAAAATTTAATATCAATTATAGTAAAATATAGTAAAATTTAGTATAAAGATTTTAAAAAGGTTTTGTGTGAAGAAATTTATAACTCTCATGAGAGACATTGGTGATTTGATTGTATTTAAGCACTCTGTGTTTGCTTTACCTTTTATCTTTATCTCTATGATTGTGTATTCTAGTCAATTAAACCATACTATGTGGTTTGGTTGGAGATTATTGCTACTTGGTTTACTAGCAGCCATCAGTGCTAGAAATTTTGCTATGAGTTTTAACAGGTATGCGGATAAAGATATAGATAAGTATAACCCTAGGACTGCCACTAGACCAAGCGTTGATGGCAGGATTGGAGAAGGCAATCTTAAGATTTTTATCGTTTTAAATGCATTGGTTTTTATAATTGTTGCGTATTTTATTAATTCTCTTGCTTTTTGGTTCTCTTTTCCGATACTTGTTATATTAGGGGGATACTCTATCTTTAAAAGATTTTCACCAATAGCCCATCTAGTGCTTGGTTTATCTTTGGGTTTAGCCCCGATTGCTGGCGCAATTGCGATAGGTGGCGACATACCAGCTTGGTCAGTTGCACTTTGTCTTGGCGTGAGCTTTTGGGTAGCTGGCTTTGATTTACTCTACTCTTTGCAAGACATGGAGTATGATATGCAAAACAATCTCTTTTCTATACCATCGATTTATGGAAAAGATACAACATTTTTTATATCAAAATTATTTCATGCTCAAACTATTATATTTTGGCTTTTTTTTGTTTACCTTGCTCATTTAGGTTTTTTTTCGTATATAGGAATTTTGGTTTCAGCTATAATACTCTATCAAGAACATAAAATCGTTACAAAAGATTTTACGAAGATAGACAAAGCATTTTTTACGCTAAATGGATATCTTGGAATCATATTTTTTGTACTAATTTGGTTAGATAGGATGTTTGCATGAGTGATATCAGATTTGTAACAGCGCCACTAAAAATTTATTTTGAGAAATTTTCACGCGAGGAATTTACATATAAAAAAGAGTATGATAAACTATCAAACAGTGAAGAAGATAGTGTTGGTCAATGGTTAAAACTTGCAAAAGCAAGAGGTGAGACAAATGAGAGTGACCAAGTTTTACTTAAACTTGTAGTTGAGTTGCATCGAAAAGTAGATGAGCTAAGCTCTATTATAAAAGATGAGAAACCGACATATTTGGATTTAAAAGAAGAAAAAAATATACAAGGAGTTGGGTTTGGGCATTTTTTGCTAGAAGAGAATTGTCTGGTGCCTGAAACTAGGTATTATGGTAGAATCTTGATGCCTTTTTTTCCAAAAAGAGAGGTGCCGATGTTTTTTGAAACTCTAAAAGAAAATATAGCTAAGATTAGTTTAATGCATGACCAAGATGAGAAAGATTGGAGTGCTTATATGAGTGCACGAGAGCGAGCTATGATACGAGAAGCTAAAGTTATTAAGAATAATAAGTGAGTGTTGAAATCATCAGTCTTATTGGGCTTGGGACGCTGGTTGTTATACTTTTCTTCCTGATTTTTTTACGAGATTCTGAAGTTTCAAAAAAACTTGGAATCTATGAGCGAGTTATAGAGGACTTAAATAGAGAAAATCATAACCTATCAAAAAGCATAGAAAAGTTAGCCTCTAAAGATAAGATGGAAATCAAGATATTTAAAGATGAAATCCAAAAAGAGATAAAATTTCAAGTACAAAATTCACTTTTGCCTATGGTTGATTCTATTAGGGAGATAGAGAGTGTCATGCTAAACTTTCAAGACCAGCAAATCGCCAGAATAGATTCACTTGAAAGCAGAACAAAAGAGATAAACTATATTCCGCCAAATGTAACAGAATCAAATGAAAGACAAATAATATCACAATACAAAAATGGAAAAAGCGAAGCAAAAATCGCAAAAGATTTAAGAATTGGGATTGGCGAAGTCGATTTGATACTAAAGCTAGCTAACCTAAAGTGATAAAAGTCCACCCTTCTTGGCAAAAGATTATACAAAGATGTTACAATAAACTAGATGTAAATTATAGAGATTTTTTAGAAAAAGATATTGGATATTTTCCAAAATTTCCAAACTTTTTAAATGCTTTTAAAACTCTTCCTTTGGAAAAAACAAAATATATACTTTTTGGACAAGACCCATATCCAAGAGAAAAAAGTGCAATTGGATATGCCTTTATCGATGGAATGGTAGAAGAAATATTTAGCGAAATTGGGCTTAGTAAAAGAGTCAATAGAGCTACTAGTTTACGAAATTTCATAAAGATGCTTTTAGTTGCAAGTGGTCACTTAGACAAAGATAAAACAGGCAAAGAAGATATCGCAAATTTAGACAAGAGTGGTTTTATAAATGATATTATGCAACTAAAGAATAATTTTGAGAAAAATGGAGTTTTGCTTTTAAACACATCTCTGGTTTTTACAGATAAAAAAAGTACAAACTTACATGTAAAGAAGTTTATGCCTTTCATAGATGAATTATTTAGAAATTTAAGTGATTATGATATAGAGTTGATTTTGTTTGGAAATATTGCAAAAGATATGGAAAAGAAATTTTCAAATATGTCAAATTTTAAAGTTTTCAAAACGATGCACCCATACAATGTGGGATTTATAAAAGATTCATCGACTATAGAATTTTTTAAGCCGATGAATCTTTTGGGTAAATGTGACTTTTGAGATTAGCCTTTTAGTGCTTCTTCGGTTATATTATCCAATATATCAAACAACCTACCGCTGGCTTTTTCCATTTGAGCAAAGTTTTCCACAACCTCATCGATATGTTGTGCATCAAAACCATTTTTTATAACATTTAAGTTTTTATTAACGGCATTGTGTACAATCTCGTGTGGATTTTCTATAGATGCATATGATTTTGTATTTTTAAAGTGTTTGAATCCTTCCCCCTCTTCATACCATTTGCCTAATCGGCATTCGTGATGATTTCCAAATTTTGCATCTAACTGCTCGTTAAGTATAGCGCTGTATGCTTTTACTTTATAGGCTATATGGTCTATCTCTGCTAAGATTACAAAAGTTCTGTTTTGGACATCAAAAGAGATGTCAGCAGTCTCTTTTGCATCTTTATTAAAGGTTTCTAGCGTTGTTTCAAATTCTGTGATGTTATCTACAGAATTGTTTGCGATAGAGTCGATTCGTTCAGAGTTTGCATATATGCCATTTGTTTCTTGTTGCAAGGTTTGTACTGTTATAGAGATTTCTTGAGTGGCTTTTTGTGTTCGTTCAGCCAGCTTTCTAACTTCATCTGCAACAACTGCAAAACCTCTTCCATGCTCTCCTGCTCTTGCTGCTTCTATAGCAGCATTTAGAGCCAAGAGATTAGTTTGATCAGCTATATCTTTAATCAAGCTAACGATTGAAGATATCTCTGCAGCTCTTTCATTTAGTGAATTGATAGATTCGTTGGAATTAAGTATAAGCTCAAGCAACTCTTTCATGCCATTTGCTATCTCATTTACAGCCACAGTGCTTTGGCTTGATTTTTCAGAGATATTATTTGACATTTTCGCTATAGAATTAACTTTATCAAGACCAACACTAAGATTGTTTTGTATATTTTCTAATCCTTGAGCCCCATTTCCTAATGCTGCAAATTTATTTGACAAAACACCTTTGGCTTGACCAATTTGCCCATCAACGATACCTTGAACACCTTTTGTCAGCAGTCTCCCATTTGTCTCAAATAGACCACGAAAACCTTTGTTAAAAAGATTTCTATATGTTTTGCCTTCACTTGCTGCTTCTATCGAAGTTGTTGATTCTCTCATCAAGGCTTCTACTTGGTCTAATACATCATTGATATTTAGAGCAATTTGTGCGATAGGAAGTTTTTTATCGATATGAGTGATTCTGGATTCTAAGTTTCCATTTCTTGCATCTTGCGTAACTTTTAATAATTGTTCAAAAAGTTTTCCATCAACTTGAATTTTTTTAGTATTACCAAAAAATGAACCAGCAGCTAAGCCTAAAAATAGGGTAGAACTTGTGGCAATATCGCCACTAGAGAGCTTATATAGTGCGATAACTCCAAAAATCAATCCAAATAGAATCTGTGGTTTATAATCTTTGAATATTGTTTGAAAACTCTTCATAACTCTCTCCTCTTTCTTGTAGAACTTGGTTTAGGTATTTTTCACTTGCATCCATGCCGCCTTGTGATTCTAAGGACAATAATTTTGCATAAAGTGGTTCTATGATTTCTAACGCTTTTGGATTTACTTTTCTTCGCACAGAATAGTATCCTATAATTCTTCCACCTGTGTCAAGAGATGCAGTTACATTTGCATAGACCCAATAATATCCACCATTAAATCTCATATTTTTAACATAAGCAAAAATTTCTTCTTTGTTTTTTATTTTATCCCAAAGCAATTTAAAGATAATTCTTGGCATATCTGGATGTCTAACAACATTGTGCGGTTTGCCAAGCACATCTTTTTCATTGCCATCTGCAGCTTCCATAAATGGAACATTACAATAAGTGATGATGCCTTTTGTGTCAGTTTTGGAAACCAAAAAAGCATCTTCTTTTACAAGATATTGTTCATTTGTAGGGTTTGGTTTACTCATCTAATTCCTCCCTTATTTATTTTAATTAAAAATTATATCATTATTATCGTTTGGTTTATATAAATAAGGTATGATAACTAAAAAATTATAAGGTATAATAACTAAAAAATTATAAGGAAAAATATGTTGATAGATGGACATGGTAGAAGTGTAAGTTATCTAAGGGTTTCTGTAACTGAAAGATGCAACTTTAGATGCCAATACTGTATGCCAGAAAAACCTTTTTCTTGGGTTCCTAAAGAAAATTTACTTAGTTTTGAAGATCTTTTTTTATTTATAAAGGTAGGTATTGATGAGGGAATTAACAAGATAAGGATAACAGGAGGAGAGCCGCTTTTAAGAGCTGATTTGGATAAGTTTGTAAAGATGATTAGTGATTATAGAGCTGATTTGGATTTGGCACTTACTACAAATGCTTACCTTTTGAAACCAATCGCTCAAAAACTAAAAGATGCAGGGCTCAAACGCATAAATATTTCTCTAGATACACTTAAGCCTGAAATTGCACAAAAGATTTCACAAAAAGATGTACTAAAAAAAGTGCTAGAAGGTATAGAAGAAGCTCAAAAAGTAGGTTTAGGAGTAAAATTAAATAGCGTTCCGCTAAAGGGTATCAATGATGAAGAGATTATAGATTTGTTAGAGTTTGCAAAAGAAAGAAACATGGGCATAAGATATATCGAATACATGGAAAATAAATTTGCAAAAGAGAAACTACAAGGTTTAAATGCACAAGAAGTGCAAGATATAATCGCTACAAAATATAACTTCAAGGCAGTAGGAAGGGTAGAATCTTCTCCAGCTCATCTTTTTGAGCTTGATGATGGCTATAGATTTGGTATTATAGACCCTCATAAGCATGATTTTTGTGAAGATTGTAATCGTATCAGATTGACAGCTGAGGGGATGCTGATACCTTGTTTGTATTTTGATGAAGCCATGAGTATTAAAGATGCAGTAAAAAAAGGTGATGTGGAAGCTGCCGCCAATATTTTAAAAGAAGTGCTTGCAAATAAACCTGAAAAAAATAAATGGAGTGGGGATGATGAAAATGAAATCTCACAACGGGCATTTTATGAAACAGGAGGTTGAAAATGGATGAAACTTTTAAACTAACGATGCATTTGCATACTGCATTTGTAGGGATAGTTCTGATTTTAGCAGTAATAAATTATTTTTTAATCAACAATAGTTTAGATTATGATACGCTTAGAAAAAGAGTTAGAACTATCTTGCCTATATACTATCTTTTTTTAGCAACAGTTATCTTCACAGGGTTTATCTTATTAGGTATTGCAAAGTTTGATATGTACCAATCTGTTATCTTTATGGTGATTGTTTGGTTTGTGCTTCTTCTAACAACCATAAAACGATATAAAAAATTTAAATCATTAAAAAGAGATGATAAAAGAAGAATAAGAAGATTTATAAGATTTACAAAAAGAAAATATTTGATAGATATCACATTTATATTGATAGCTATAGCGTTGGTATATGCAATCAAATAATGCAATTTTTATTTTGTGAGCTAGCGGGTGAACATACGCTTGCATTGGATGTTAAAGAATACGCTCATATCTTTAAAGTTAGAAGAGTTAGGAGTGGTGGCATCTTACATATAAGAAATATGCAAGATGATATTTTATATACCTATAAGATAGCTAGTATAGATAAAAAGCTGGCTATTTTAGAGATTCAAGAGCAAAAATATCTACCAATAAAAGCAAAAAAAGCTCTACATGTAGGTTGGTGTATGGTTGACCCAAAAACTATAGAAAAAACCTTACCTTTTTTAAATGAATTGGGAGTTTGCAAGATTAGCTTTGTGTATTGCGAGTTTTCACAGCAAAATTTCAAACTAGACTTAAAAAGAATTAACCGAATACTTATAAACTCAAGCCAACAATGCGGAAGAAGTTCATTGATGGAAATAGAAGTTTTAAAAGATTTAAAAGAGTATTTGAGTCTTTATCCTAAGAGTAAAATAGTAGATTTTAGTGAAAATAAAATAGATACAGATAAAAAATTTGACTCCTTTTTGGTTGGTTGTGAAGGTGGTTTTTCACAAGTTGAAAGAGAGATAATGAATAAAAAAAATATATTAGGATTAGATAATCCTATGATTTTAAGAAGTGAAACTGCAGTTTTAACATTAAGCGTATTAAATTCTTAAGGATTATTGTGTTATAATCACAATTCCCCTCCCCCTATATAGCGGTGGGCTCCAAAAGCCTACTGCTTTTTTTAAACATCTATAGGGCATAAAGATGTTTTATTTTGTTGGTATTAGGGGATATTAATTAAAATTTAAGGAAATCAAGAATGAAAAAAGATATTCATCCAGAATATGTCGCTTGTACAGTTAGCTGTGCTTGTGGAAATAAATTTGAAACAATGTCAAATAAGCCAGAGCTTAAGATTGATATTTGTAACGAATGCCATCCATTTTTCACAGGTAGTGAAAAAATAGTGGATGCAGCAGGAAGAGTTGAGAAGTTTAAGAAAAAATACAATATGAAATAATTTTTAAATTATGGTGCCAAAAAATTGGTTTATCTAATTCCTACTCCGATAGGAAATATTGATGACATTTCGGTTAGAAGCTTAAAACTCTTAACCGAAATTCAAATTCTACTTTGCGAAGATACAAGAGTCACAAAAAAGCTACTAAATTTACTTTCATTAAGACATAATGTAAAATTTAAAATCGAAAAATTTATCTCTTTTCACTCGCATAATGATGAAAAAGTTTTATCAACGCTTGATATTGATATATTTTATAAAAATATAGCTTTTATGAGCGATGCCGGTATGCCTTGCGTTAGTGACCCAGGTGCATCACTAGTTAAATTTTGCCAAGAAAAAGATATGCCCTACGAAGTGCTTCCAGGAGCAAATGCCCTGCTTTTAGCATACACGACAAGTGGTTTTTTACAAAATAAATTTTATTTTTATGGTTTCTTGCCTCATAAAGGAAAAGAGCGAAATGAAGCTATTGGTGAAGTGATAAACTCTGAGGTTTTAACCATCCTTTATGAATCACCTCATAGAATTGAAAAGCTAGCCCAAGAGTTGGCTAAAATCTGCCCTTGCAGGCGATTGTTTGCTATAAAAGAGGCTACAAAAAAATTTGAAAATAAATTTTTCTCCCTAGCAAAAGATTTTCCAGATTTTTTAAACTCAAACAACATAAAAGGCGAGTGGGCATTGGTGTTAGAGCCAAAAGCCGTAAAGCTTGGAAAAGCAATCAATGAAGAAGACATAAAATCACTCGACTTACCACCAAAACAAAAAGCAAAACTTTTAGCAAAATTAACTGGGAAAAGCATAAAAGAATGTTATGAAAACAGCTATCAAAATAATCTATTATAGAGCTTTTTAAGGTATTTTGGATACAATAAATCTATGATTATTTATGGAAAACAACTTTTTTTGCATATATTAAAAAAATATCCAGAAAAACTGATAAAAGTTCAACTGTCAAAGAAATGTGATCAAAAGCTTTTTTATAAGATAAAAAATGCGTGTGATGATGTTGTCTTGGTGGATAACAAAAAAGCTCAAGCATTGTGCCATGGTGGGAATCACCAAGGTTTTATCGCTGAAATTGATGATATAGATTATGCACAATTTTCCAAGATTAAAAATAGCTCTTTTATACTGATTTTACAAGGCATTACTGATGTTGGAAATATAGGTGCTATCATCCGAAGTGCTTATGCTTTTGGCGTTGATGCTGTTGTGATTAGTGGGATAAAAACTATCAATCTTGAAGCTATTATAAGAACAAGTAGTGGTGCAGTTTTTGAGATACCGATAGTTTTACAACCAAATACGCTTGATTTGATAAACGAATTAAAACAGATAGATTTTACGATATACGGCGCTGAAATGGATGGTCAAAATGTTAAAGAAATCGTATTTAGTCCAAAAAAAGCACTAATGATGGGTAGTGAAGGCGAGGGAATTCCAACTAAGATAAAATCAAAATTGGATAAGATAGTATCGATAAAAATGGCGAGAGATTTTGACTCTTTAAATGTTAGTGTCGCAACAGCGATACTGTGCGACAGGATTTTTAATGGATGATATTAAAGTACTTGAAGAGATAGGGCTAAAAGAGGTTTCACAAAAAACTCATATAGAGGTTAAATATTTAGAAAATCTCGTAAATTCGGATTTTGCAAATTTGAGCAAAGTGACAACGCTAGGTTTCATTAAGATAATTTCTAGAGAATATAAAATAGATTTTAGCCAATGGCTTGATGAGGCAAATTTGTATTGGGATAGTATCGAAGAATCTAATGAAAAACCAAAAATATTTATAGCGCAAAAACCAAAAATATTTCCAAAAATTTTAAAGACTCTGTTTTTCATAATTTTATTGGTAGCAATTTTATTTGGAGCATATATTTTTTTGAGTCACAAAATTGATTTATTTGACAAGCCAATGCTAGCCAATGACAAAAACTACTCTTATGAGCAGACTCCAGCCGTAAATCAAGCAAAAGAATCTTTAAATATAACAGAGTCAACTTTAGATAATAATACCGCTGAAGTAATAGATACAAATTTAAGCGAGCAAAATATTACTAAAATAATAGATGAAAATTTAAGCGATACAAACAAAACTCTAGATAAAAAAGCTGAAAAAAGTGTGCTTAAACCTCTAGATTTAAACACGACTTCAAAAACTGTTGATATTAATTCTAGTAACTTTATTTCTCCAAAGACAAAGCTTTGGGTTGGAGTAATTTATCTAGATGATTATAAACGAAAATCTTTTTTAGGAGATGGAAATTTTACATTAGATACCTCTAGGGATCAACTTATTACAACTGGGCATGGAGATTTAAGTATATATTTTAATGGAAAGATAAAGAAGTATGATCTCCAAAAACCTATGAAATTTCTTGTAAAAGATGGGAATATTTCAGAAATTTCTTTAGATAAATTCAAAGAATTAAATAGAGGCTCTCTTTGGTAATAAAATTTTTAATTTTTTGTATTTTCACTTCACTTTTATCGGCTAATTTAGAAGATAAGATAAAAAACTATATGTCAGCATCCGAGTATAACAAGCAAGAAAATCTGATAAAAATACTGTTTAAAGACTCCGATAAGTTTTACAGACAAAGTGATGGAAATGTGGATAGCTTAAAAGTGATAAAAGTTCTCAAAGAAAATGGCTTGTTTAAAATGTTTTACAAAAAACCCATCTCTTTAAATATAAAGTTTATCACAGATAAAAATCCACTAATCTTTATAAAAGTTATCAGTGAATCGTTAGATGCCATAGGATACAATTATTTTTTAACGAGCAAAGCACAAAAGACTAATGACAAATTTTCATGGTCTATCAATCTGCAAACTGAGCATCTTGTGAACCCCATAGTTTTTTCTCAAGAACTTTTGAAGCGAGGTTGCATCATAAAAGATATCATCAAAGAAAAAAAATACAATTGGACTTATAAGATAAATTCTGATAATGCAAAATTAAATGCAAAAATGATTGATTTAGAAACGACTACAAAACTAACAAAACCTATAGAAGATTATTTGATACAAAATAATAACGCTACTAGCATAAAAATACGCACTAGTTTTAGTGATCATTGGTATCCAAAGATATCATTTTTAGATAGCAGTTTGCATGTTGTATCTGAAAAAAATATAGATGAAAGAACTTATGTTTTAAAAGTAGATGTGCCTAAGGATTGTAAATATATAAAAATCGGAGATTTATATACGCTTGAGAATATTAAGCATGGATTATCGGTGTATATGACAAAGGAGGAAAAATAGTATGTTTGATGAAATTAGATTTAATACAATAGAGAGATTGCCGAACTATCTTTTTGCAGAAATAAATGAGATGAAATTAAATGCCAGAAGAGCGGGCGAAGATATAATCGATTTTTCTATGGGAAACCCTGATGGCAGAACGCCACAACATATAATCGATAAATTAGTAGAATCAGTCGAAAAAGACAAAACTCATGGCTATAGTGTGAGTAAGGGCATATATAAATTAAGACTTGCGATTTGCAACTGGTATAAAAGAAAATATGAAGTTGAATTAGACCCAAATAGTGAAGCAGTAGCAACACTTGGAAGTAAAGAAGGCTATGTGCACTTGGTGCAAGCTATCACAAACCCTGGAGATGTGGCGATAGTGCCAGACCCAGCGTATCCGATACACTCACAGGCTTTTATCATAGCAGGCGGAAATGTCCACAAGATGGGTTTAGATTTTAATGAAAATTTTGAACTAGACACTGAGAAATTCTTTTTTAAGTTGAAAAAAGCTTTTCGAGATTCTGTGCCAAAACCAAAGTTCGTAGTGGTGAACTTTCCTCACAATCCAACAACAGTAACTGTCGATAAATCATTTTATGAAGATTTGGTAGCTTATGCTAAAGAAGAGAGATTTTATATCATTAGTGATATTGCGTATTCTGATATAACATTTGACGGATATAAGACGCCGTCAATCTTTGAGGTAGATGGTGCAAAAGATGTGGCAGTTGAAAGTACAACTCTGTCTAAAAGCTACAACATGGCAGGCTGGAGGGTTGGCTTTATAGTGGGTAATCCAAAACTCATAGGAGCTCTTCAAAAGATTAAATCTTGGTTTGATTATGGTATGTTTACTCCAATCCAAGTAGCTTCTACTGTAGCACTTGATGGCCCACAAGAGTGTGTTGGTGAGATTATTGAAGTATATAGAAAAAGAAGAGATGTGCTAGCTGAAAGTTTTGGAAATGCAGGCTGGAAAATGACAAAACCAAAGGCTACTATGTTTATATGGGCTAGGATTCCAGAGTGTGCAAGACATCTTGGAAGCATGGAATTTGCAAAACAATTATTAACTCAAGCAAAAATCGCAGTGAGTCCAGGTATTGGTTTTGGAGAACACGGTGATGAGTATGTAAGAATAGCTTTGATTGAAAATGAAAATAGAATCAGGCAAGCTGCTAGAAATGTGAAAAAATACTTGAAGAGTTTAGAGGCCAGATAATGATAAAAGTGGGAATAATAGGCGTAGGAACAGTGGGAAGCAGTGTTGTGAAGATATTGCAAAAAAACAAAGACATAATCACAGCAAGAGCTGGTAAAGAGATAATTCCACTCATAGGTGTTGTTAAAAACTTAAAAAAAGAGCGAGATTTAGATATAAAACTAAGTGATAACATAGATGATATATTAGACGATGAAAGCATTGATATCGTCGTAGAGTTGATGGGTGGAATTGATGAGGCATTTAGTGTAGTAAAAAAAGCTTTGGAAAAAGGCAAATCAGTAGTAACCGCAAACAAAGCAATGCTAGCATACCATAGATATGAATTACAACAAAGCTCTAAAAAACTTCCAATCGGATTTGAAGCAAGTGTGGCGGGTGGAATCCCAATCATCAAAGCTTTAAGAGAAGGGTTAAGTACAAATCACATAATATCTATAAAAGGTATAATGAACGGAACATGTAACTATATGCTAACAAAGATGATGAGTGAGGGTGCAGAGTTTGATGAAATCTTGCAAGAAGCGAAGGATTTGGGTTATGCTGAAGCAGATCCATCGTTTGATATAGGCGGTTTTGATGCTGCTCATAAACTTTTGATTTTAGCTAGTATTGCTTATGGGATAGATGCAAAGCCAGAAGATATACTTATAGAGGGAATCGAAAATATAAATAGTGAAGATATATTTTTCGCAAATGAATTTGGATATAGTATAAAACTTTTAACAATCGCTAAAAAGATAGGCGAAAGTGTGGAGCTAAGAGTTCATCCTACGCTTATTAATAAAAATGAAATGATTGCAAAAGTAGATGGCGTGATGAATGGAGTGAGCGTTGTTGGAGACTGTGTTGGTGAAACTATGTATTATGGACCAGGAGCTGGTGGTGATGCGACTGCAAGTGCTGTTATAGCTGATATCATTGATATAGTAAGAGACGGTAATAATTCTCCGATGTTAGGTTTTAAAAAAGCATTGGAACACGGCAAATTAAAATTAAAAAATGCGGATGAAGTATTTACAAAATATTATGTCAGAATTGAAGTTGAAGATAAGATTGGAGTACTTTCTCAAATCTCAAATATTTTAGGTGAGCAAAATATATCCATAAGTAGTTTTTTGCAAAAACAGAGTAAAAATGCTAAATTTGCAACTCTGTTGTTTTCTACTCATCAATGTTTTGAAAAGGATATACAAAAAGCTCTAAAAAAAATAAGTAAGTGTGAATTTGTCAAGCAATTTCCTGCAATGATTAGGATAGAAGAGTAATTTGAGTTTAAAAATCGGACTAGATGCGGAGGAAAAAGTAGCAAAATATTTACTTGTAAATGGCTATAAAATCTTGAAAAGGAATTTTCATTCAAAATTTGGTGAGATAGATATCATCGCAAAAAAAGATGATATTTTGAGTTTTATAGAAGTGAAATATTCTAAAAATTACAATCCTGCTTATAGGATAACGCCAGCAAAAATACAAAAAATAATAAAGACTATTGATTATTTTTTTATGCTAAATAATTGCGATGAAGACTACCAGATAGCAGGAGCTTTTATCACTCCTGAGGGTATAGAGATATTAGAAAATATTAGTTTTTAAAAATTAAGATTCTTATCTATGGTAACTTTAAAGATAGTATTTGTATAATATCGTTTGATATAAAAATAAAAGATTTAGGAGAAAATTATGGGAAAATATACAGAATTAAATGCTTCAAATTTTGATAGCACAGTTAGTAAAGGCGTATCGTTAGTAGATTTCTGGGCTCCATGGTGTGGACCTTGTAGAATGATAGCTCCTGTTATAGAAGAATTAGCAGATGATTTTGAAGGAAAAGCAAATATTTGCAAAGTAAACACAGATGATGAGCAAGATGTAGCTGTAAAATACGGAATTAGATCAATTCCAACAATCTTATTTTTCAAAGATGGTGAGCTAGTTGACCAAATGGTTGGTGCTTCATCAAAACAAATTTTAACTGATAAAATAAATTCTTTTTTATAGGAATATAATTCTTTGAAAACCTATAGAAATTTGGTAATAGTTTTACTTTTGCCAAACAGGATTTCAATATGAGTCGAGGGAGAAAAGTCTTCTCCCTGAACTACCTTTTTGCTTCTTTTTTTGGTGCATTGATGATAGCAAGTGCTTTTGCATACTTTAATTATCGTTTTGCACAATATAAATTTATTGATTTTAGTGATTGGATTTATTATGAAAAAAGTGATATTTTTAAACCTAAATATGACAATTATACGGTTTTGATTTATAGCTCAAATATACAAGATTCTGCTTCAATATTAAAAAAAATTGATAAGAAAGAACATATACTAGCAATTGACATGTATCAAAAAAGAAAAAAAAATAATCAAAATATCACTAATATTACATCTGGTATGAACAATCTATTGAAACTTGTGCAAAGATTTCATATAATGGGAGTTCCAAGCATATTTATGATTAAAAAATATAAAAAAGAAAAATATAAGCAAAATAGTATGATAAAGATAATAGAATAGATAAAAATATAAATTCTTCTTCACAAAGTGAAAGCTTTAGTGAGAGGAATTTTTTGGTAGTTTTGCTCAAGAAATAAAAATATAAATTCTTCTTCACAAAGTGAAAGCTTTAGTGAGAGGAATTTTTTGGTAGCTTTGCTGCCAAAAAAGGAGAAATAAAATGTTAGATTTAGCGATAATAGGAGGAGGGCCAGCAGGACTAACAGCTGGACTTTATGCTACTAGAGGTGGACTCAAAGATGTAAGTATGTTCGAAAAAGGTATGCCAGGAGGTCAGATTACAAGCAGCAGTGAGATAGAAAATTATCCTGGAGTTGCAAGTGTCATGAGCGGTTTGGATTTGATGGAAAGTTGGCCAGAGCAAGCCATGCGATTTGGCATGAAGCATAGCATGGAAGAAGTAAGCAGAGTTTCTAAAAGAACAGATGAAATATTTGAAATATTTTTGCTTGGTGATAAAAAAATTGAGGCTAAAAGTGTAATAGTTTGCACAGGAAGCACACCAAGAAGATCTGGTATAAAAGGTGAGGATGAATTTTTTGGAAAAGGTGTAAGCACTTGTGCTACATGTGATGGATTTTTCTACAAAAATAAGGAAGTTGCAGTTTTAGGTGGTGGAGATACTGCCTTAGAAGAGGCATTGTACCTTGCAAATATATGTTCAAAAGTTCATCTAATACACAGAAGAGATGAGTTTAGAGCTAGCCCTGTAACAGTAGAGAAAGTTAGGAATAATGATAAAATTGAATTGATTTTAAACTCTGTTGTTGATGAGATATATGGTGATATTAGTGGTGTTAATGGAGTAAATATTTCGGATAAAGCTGGAAATAAAAGAGATTTAAAAGTGCCAGGAATATTTGTTTTTGTTGGTATGAATGTAAATAATGAAGTTCTTATGCAAGAAGACGGAAAACCTCTTTGCGATTTAAGTGAAAATGGAAATGTTGTAGTTGATTTGAAAATGAAAACTTCATTGCCCGGACTTTTTGCTGCTGGAGATTTAAGAATTGACGCTTCAAAACAAGTAGTTTGTGCCGCAGGCGATGGTGCAACTGCTGGTATCCAAGCACTAGAATATGTAAATAACTAAGGAAAAAAATATGGATGTTGGAATACACGGATCAACTGGAAGAGTTGGGCGATTACTTATAGAAAATTTAAAAAATGATAATGATGCTAAAGTGCATATGCTTCACGCTATAGAGGAATTTAGCTTTCCTATACCAGAAGGATCTATTGTCACGGAATCTTATGAAAAATTATTTGAAAAAAGTGATGTAGTGATTGATTTTACGATTGCTTTTGCTACTGAAACTTTGCTTGAAGCTGCACTTGAGCATCCGACTCCATTAGTTATAGGAACTACAGGACTTAGTCCACATCAGCAAAATTTATTAAATGAAGCTTCAAAATTGATGCCTATACTAT
>Ga0256829_1000355_pt1 | contig 48672 bp, 43 predicted proteins | sample 131447metaG_FD_185979 | JGI IMG/M metagenome (GOLD analysis project Ga0256829, IMG submission 185979) | Hydrothermal vent microbial communities from Lau Basin, Pacific Ocean - 131-447 | ecosystem: Environmental > Aquatic > Marine > Hydrothermal vents | place: Pacific Ocean: Lau Basin | collected... | reverse complement strand
AATAATATTATAAGTTTCACTTAAATCACCTGATAGGTCAGGGCCGGTAGATCAGCGGTAGATCGCCTGCTTTGCAAGCAGGAGGTCTCGGGTTCAAATCCCGACCGGTCCATTTAATGTATTAATCTCTAACTCCCGCCGTTTTACATAATAGGTATCCCTATCCTCTCCTTGAGTATTCTGGACTGCTTCGGTATCTCAGAGAGCTTCCACTCCTCGCCGATCCTGAGCATCATGCTTCCTTAGCATTGCATAGATGCTGTAATGCATAACCAGTGCGATGAAGTTGACAAACATCCATCCCTGCATCTGATGATCATCTCTCATGTATGATCGATCCGCATGGATGGTGTTCTTGAACATTTCATAGGCATGCTCCACCTCCATCCGGGATTTCAGCATGTCATACACAATCTCACCCGGAACATTCAGGTTCGTAATGACAGATATGGTACCCATGCGTTCCCTGATGGTTCTGAACTTCGCCGATGATTTCTCTCTCCTGAGATAGTCCTTCTCCTCCTCCGCCTTCAGGAAATCGTTCCTGAATGTGTACATGGTTCTTCCGGATCTTTCGTATTTAGAGTAGAATATGGGCTGGTCATGGAACATGAAGTGCTTTTCAGTCCGGAATGAATAGTCTATGAGCTTCGAGTTCCTCTTCAATGGGATGATGTATGACAATTTCATGGATTCCAGAGACTTCACATTGGCAGCGGAGTAGAATCCTGTATCCGCTACAAGAACTACATGTGTGATGCCGGATTCCTCCATTGTCTCTTTCAGAGACATGACGCTGTTTATTGAACCGGGAAGTACCCTGAAGTATGAAGGGGCATCATAATCAATGGAGAAGAGCAGTACCAGCTGCACCTGGGGCAGGAATTCTGAGGTACTGGTGTTCCACAGCGTTGAAGAGATGATCCCCTCGCTCATGCTCAGCACGTGAGTGAGATCAAGGGCCATGTACCTTGATCCCTTCATGAGCGACTGCATAAACCTTACCATGGATCCCCTGTCCATCCCTATATTCCTGATCATCTTCCCGAGAGAATCTGGAGATACATGGGCTTCTTTCATTGACTCGGAAAGGTACGATGTTCTGTACAGGAATTCCACATTCTTCAGGGGTGATGGATGCATCAGCCTCATTGCTGCAAAAACAAAGATCTCCTTCCATTCATGGAAATTCTCCCTGAGGGCCTTCATGATGTCACTGGAAAGGTGCTGTAACAGGAAAGATGCACCATATTCCTTCACAGTGACATGATCGAATCGCTTCATCATCCTCTTTGCTTTTGGTTCAATGAGGCTGTCAGGCGTTATCCTGCGGAGATATTCATCGGTGATGAGCTGTGCCCTCTTCTTCTCCTTATTCCATTTGCTGTGCACCCTGTAGAGATAGTAAAGATTGTCACCCTTCTTTTGCACAAGAGTACCCTTACGCGTGTATTTCAGAACAGGGTCAGGATGAATCATATTGTGGATCTCTTGAACTCTTTGGGGGTAAATGATAAACCGCCGTTCATTTACATCCTATGAATTCGAAGGAACTGTTCAGGAAGCTTCTAGGTTGGGAGGATCCATGGAACATAAAGGAGATCAGGTTTGATCACCAGTAATGGAAGATAAACATATTCATAGATTTCCCGAAGGGATCAAGACTTGGTTGCAGGAGGACCTAAGTTACCCCCAGACTGTTAAAGAGCATCCCATATTGTGAATATACGAAATATCAATGTATAAAGATCTTTGCATTGGATCCATCAGACAGGATAGTTTTAGAAGATATATGATATAAAATGGCAAGAGTTAGAGGTTAAATGGTAACCGAAAAATAGTAATACGCTGTAATGGTACTGTAGTGATGGTATTAATGCCACGGACATTGGAGGGAGCAGAATGACATTCTCGGGTAGATTTACAAGGTGGATTCCGTTACTAATAGTGGCAGTTCTTGACTTCTTTGTGCTCTTTTCAGTCCTTCTATTTGTACCCAGTTCATCCCCTTACTACACTCCCCTTTACTACATCGTAGATGCGCTGACCTTCGCCGCAGTGGTTCTTACTTGGCGCTCTATCAGATTTAAGACGGGCTTTGGAAGAAGAGTTGTTTTTAGATCGACGCCTAACTTTATTTATAGCAACCTAGTTGACGATTCTGACACTGACAGTTACAAGCAAAAGCTGAAGGAAGCATCCGATCTCTACCTTCAAGGAAAGATAAACTCAGATGAGGAGTTCTTCTCAGTGATAGGTGAGCATACACCAAAGGAAGAGCATATTCTCCGTGCCCTAAAGGGAGCAGGAGAAAACTTTGGAAGAATGAACAAGAGATGATTACGAAAGGGCACCAGGTGAGGAAGTACGAATAGGAGATTTGTGGTTTTCATTACAGAGATGATGCAGATGCTGGAAAGTGCTAGGAATAGTACAGTCATCACGACTCGTGCAATCTTGAGATAACCTCAAAGCCACTGGAAAGGGAATGCTTATTCCCCAAACTTTAAGTCGGAGAGACCATGTTGCCATTTCCACTTCCATTGCAGTATTGGGTTTAGTGGCTTTGACGGTTGACCCTTTCTACTTGTTTAGGTGAGTGAACTATAATTCACTGGCAAACATTGTGTTCTACGCTGTTCTCTGGTCTATTGACATAGTACCCTCTATGAGAAAAGTTTTGGCAGACGGCCTCATAGGTCAAGTTCGTGTCCAACTGCATCTCATGTTCTCACGAAAACATCGTCATGTTAACGTGGCCAAAAGAACTTTTTTCATGACATCTCGGCTCAAGGAGTTTGAAAATCTCAAAAGATAACAATTGATAAATATTTTTAATGCATGTATTTTCTAATTACAACGGTGAATAAAAATGGATGCTCCCAGATTATTAGAAACGAAGGTTAGAGATGAGAGTTATGCCGGTGTAACCTATCACATTGAGGGTGAGCTCGTTCCCGTCCTTCATGTTGATGTCACCACAATGCCAGTCTTTTTTGAACACCACATTCTTCTCTGGAAAGACACGACTCTGGACATTGGCGTTAAACCTCTTCAGGGGATGGTTAAAAGAATGCTGGCTGGAATGCCCATTTTCATAACCAAAACAATTGGCAGCGGAAGAATCTCTTTTAGCAGAGATGGACCAGGCCAGATAGTTCCCATTCACATGAAGGCTGGAGATGCGCTTGATGTGCGCGAACATCAGTTCCTTGCTGCAACAGACAATCTTGACTATGGTTACACTAGGGTCAGGGGTATCTCTAATATACTCGCTGGTCAAACAGGGCTGTTCATAGATCATTTCAGCTGCCCCTCCCAGGATGGTATACTATGGTTGCACGGTTACGGTAATGTGTTCGAGTTGACCCTGAAAGAGGGCGAACAGATCGACATAGAGGGTGGTGGATGGATATACAAGGACAAATCAGTACAGATGAAAACAATATACCAGAATATCAGGACAAGCTTCCTTGCTGGGGCGGGAAGGATGTTCTGGAACAGGTTTACGGGTCCGGGAAGAATTGGAATCCAATCCATGTACCTGCACTTGCCTACAACACGATAGTATCAATTATATGGAGCTTTGGTAACAGGCGTTCTGCCCGCCTTGAAAAGGTTCGGTTTGCACCTTTCAATAATCCAAAGAAAACTATAAGGATGAATTTAGCCGATGGGAATTCGAAAGACATCGTAAGAGCGAGCCATCTCACTATAAAAAAGGTAACTGGCTTGTATGCAGTAGAAAGTGGTGTATAAATTGAGTTTGAGAAATAACGGCTATTTGCTGGCGGAAATTGCGTTTATGGCAATCGAGACTTGTTTCATCAGTCTCCTTCACTGATGCTACTTATCGGAAGTTTTCCGGTGAAACAGGCTCTCACATTCCTGTTATTCCATTTCAGTGTTAGAGGTGGGTTCTCACCAGCACCTAAAAAAATGTTTGTGTTCTTTAAAAATTAAACCTGAACCGAAAAGGATCGATCAGGAACAGAGCCCGGAAAGTTGCGTAAACTAGAAGTATAATTCTCTTATCATATTCCGGATCCTGGTCTATGACTGGCGCTGGTTGTCCTAAAACATCCAATCTTTATAACCACGTACTGCGTTAGAAGTGAATATATCTACGGATTCTCTTCCTGATCTTTTCTTCACAGATTAGACAGGATTTCTGAGGCAACCAGTATTCCACACACCGGGGAGTAGGACGTATCATTACTTCACACCGCAGGTGGTTTAGTGCTATTTTATTAGACATTATGTTTATAACTTTTAAATGAATCCACTTCTGATGGCACAGAGAGATGGCAGGCTGAAGACGTTTTTCATCTATACCAAGCCGAGGATATGGTTCCTCTTGGTGTTTGTAGCTGCCATTTCATCGCTTATTGCCATAAGAATCTACTCCCTCAAGGTTGATGAGCTGCTGATAGCAACCATAGTTAGCGTTAGCGCGGGTGGCGCTGGAGCTGAGTCTCTCACAAATTATATAGATCGCCATATGGATGCAGTGATGGAGAGAACAAAAAACAGACCACTGATAGTGGGAGCAATAACTCCAAAACAGGCCATAACCATGGGGGCGATCCTCATATCACTGTCGATCCTGATCCCGCTTATGCTCGGAAGGTTTCTTTCCACTGTGTTCATGGCTGCCGGTATCTTCGACAACGTTTTTGTTTACAACTACCTGCTCAAGAAGAGAACCCCGTTGAATATAATCTTGGGAGGATTCTCTGGAGGCTTTCCCGTCCTCGTTGGATGGTACATGATTACGAGCATTAATTCCGTGATTCCATGGTTTCTGTTTTCTCTTGTGGTGGTGTGGATCCCCCTCCATATATGGAGCCTGGCCTATCGCTACAGGGAGGACTACAAAAGGGCAAGGGTCCCGATGCTCCCAGTCGTGTATTCGAACAGAGTTGCTGTTGCCTGCATTGCAGGTTCAGCGATTGTTCTCGTTGCCTTTTCCCTCATTCCCGCCTTTTTCATAGAATCTGGAATTATCTACGGTTCCATAGTGTTGATCCTGTCCATACCGATCCTGATTCTCTCCTTCAGATTCTCGAAAGAGAAGAGTCTTAATTCCTCCTTCAGCCTTTTCAAGTACTCCAGCCCGTACCTGGCTTTTGTCTTCATCACCTTCATTATCACGAAGATATTCTTCTGGTCTTGAGTGTGAAATGAAACTGTGTTTAAACCCAATCTGTTGAAAATGATAAGGTGATATGTCATAAAGAGCAAGATATACGCAATGGGCGTTGACGATTTTCCATTTTCAAGGGAACAATCCAGATCAAGGATCGTGGGAGTTGTAATGAATTCAGAGCTTCACATTGAAAACCTTGAGTCGGAGATAATCACTGTTGATGGAAACGATTCGGGGGATGCAATTGTCAGCCTCGTGAGAAACGGTAAGGGTAGGTACTGCAACGTAATCTTCACCGATGGGGTCACATTTGCAGGTTTCAACATCATTGATCCATCATTCATATCCGAGAAATTGCAGATTCCGGTCATCTCCGTCACGAGAAGAAGGCCAGATATCAAATCTATGATTGAGGCCATCAGAAAACATAACCTTGGGGAAAACAAGGTCAGAATACTGGAACATTTACGCCCCGTTGAACTTCAGCTCAAAAATGGAGGGAAGATGTATGTGAACGTTGCCGGTCTCAGCGAGAAGGAAACGCTTCAGGTCCTGGATAAATTCACGTTCAGGGGTAACGTTCCCGAGCCACTCAGGGTGGCCCATATGATCGCAACCTTCTCAGCGTTCGGGAGAACTTAGCTGGAAAACGCCTCAGAAATATCCCTTGAAAGAGACCTCATATTCCGGGATCGATATGCCGGTGCCTTTCTCGATGTGGCCCACCTCTCTAACTATACCTCTGCTTCTCAGATTATTGATGAGGTCTCGCTTGCTGTCCTCGTCCGTGATGATGGTGAACCCCATCCCCATGTTGAAGGTCTCAAACATCTTCTCATGTGAGAGGTTACCCATCTCCTGAACCTTTGTGAATATATTCTGAGGTCTGAAGGGGTTGTCCAGAACGTAGAGAACGTCCTTCATTCTCGTAAGGTTCCTGACTCCTCCTCCGGTGATGTTGGCCATACCCTTGATGTTTGCAATGTTGATGACGTCCAGAACATCCCTGACGTATATCCTCGTGGGTTCAAGGAGAACTTCATAAGTCTTCTTGCTCTCTCCGGGGAATGGATCCTCATAATCGATTCCATTCTCCTTCAATATATGTCTCAGAAGGGTAAACCCATTCGCGTGAAAACCACTACTCTGAAGCCCTATGATTACATCACCCTCATCTATGTTTTCACCATTTACAATCTGGCTCTTCTGAACAATACCAACGCCAGTTCCGGCCAGATCAATGTGCTTTATGAGATCGGGAACTATGGCAGTCTCTCCGCCAACAAGTGTCAGATTCGCCATCTGGGCGCCCACATTCAGACCAGTTCCTATCTGCCTTGCAACGTCAGGATCAGTTTCCTTCAGCTGTATATAATCGACGAAGGCTATGGGTTCAGCCCCCGAGGTGATGGTGTCGTTGGCGACCATCGCAACGCAGTCTATTCCGATAGTGTCGTATTTACCCACCGCCTCTGCAACCATGATCTTGGTTCCCACGTTATCAGTGTTGAGAGAGATGGCAAAGGTGCCCATGTCGATCAGAGAGGTGAATCCACCGAAGCTACCTATAACGCTGAAGTCACTCCTCTTGTATTTTATCTGCCTTATTAGAGATTCTACGAATTCACCCTGTCCTTCACGGTTATCATCGCTGATAGAACCCATATTACCTGAATACTTTTTATATAATTAAATTTGAGTCGTACAGTTAAGGGATATCTGTACAAATTACACATAAAGTAAATATAATTAGATGCGATCAGAAAGCGGTGATATTTTGGTTAAGTTGGAGTCACTGGATTATAAACCGAAGCCCATAGACGAGAATTTCCTCGAGGACACGGAAAATTACCCCGTAACCGGAACACATAAAGGTCACGAAGTTCGCGCCGAGGGAAAAACACGCCTTGATGCCGAGGGAAAGGAATATCCAACTAAGTGGGGGATACACGGTTCAAAGGTTGCCGTTGACTGGGAGGCTTGCATTGCTGATGGTGCGTGTATGGACGTCTGTCCCGTAAGCCTCTTTGAGTGGGAACTCAATCCTGGCCAATCCGGGACTGGAAACGACAAGGACATCTCAAACGATCCAGATCTGTATGCAAAATACAGGACGGATAAATGTGACCCGGTCAGGGAGTCCGAGTGTATAGCCTGTATGGCGTGTGAAAGCGTCTGCCCCACCAGAGCTATAAAAATAAACCCATGATGGGGGTCATTCTCTGAACGGGAGGTTCTGCCAGGCCCGTTTCACTGGCAGTCCTTCTCGATTTTAATGACGTTTCTTTTTGGATAAGTTGCCCATGCCTGTGCTTCCTCTTGTTGCTGTTGCGATATTATTCCTCATAGCTATCTTTACTCTGATGGTCGGAGCCCTGGATGATCTCAGAACCAGGGAGGTGAGTTCATATCTCTTCGTACCTCTCTTTCTTGCATCTCTGATCCTATTCTCTATCTATGGTTTCAAACCCCTTCCCATGATACTCTCATCAGCGCTATTCCTTCTCACCTTCTTCAGGTTGAAACCGGTATTCTACGTGCTCGGTGGAATTGCGGTGCTGTTTGCCTCATTCGCGCTCCCAGCAAACTGGCACCTCTATTTCATCGTACTCTTCATCCTTTATATGCTTGGCACTGGCGAGCGTTACTTTGGTATTGGTGACATAAAGGCATTTATATCACTTTCCTTTGCCTTCTCCTTTTCCCAGATACCCTATATCTTTCCCGTCAGTTCCAGTCCCCTCACCTATCTGATACCCTTCAATTTTACCCTTCTCATGGATACTGCCATATGTTCCATTCTGGCCATTCCGGTTATACTAATCGCCAATATGAGGCGGTCAAAAGATCTAAAGCTCTATCACACTTTCGCCATGGATTACGATGAGGAAATATACAGAAAGAATCCTGAGCGCTATAAACTTGCTGAAATTTCGGGCAGGAAGGTGATGCTGTATGGCATTCCAACCCTTCTACCAATATATGCTGGATTCCTGCTCGCCTTTGCCTTCGGTCCATGGTTTCTTTAGAGGTTGTCTATCATGAGAATTGCCATAAGAAATGCTAAAAAGATAATAACTCCGGATCCTGTGGGAGAATCTGATCCGATGCCAGAGTTGCTGGAACTTGAGGGAAAAGACGTTATCATAAATGATGGAACGATAGAGGAACTCCATGGGAGCAAACCATCACACTTCAACTCTGGCGATTTCAGGATTCTCGATGCTCAGGGCGGTTCAATCACTCCAGGCTTCATAGATTCACACACGCACATTATGTACTGCGGAGATAGAACGGAAGAGTTTTACCTTAAGATTGCGGGATCTTCATACGAGGATATCCTGAAGCGTGGAGGGGGGATCTTCAGCACAGTAAAAGCAACAAGGGCTTGCTCCCCTAACGATCTGATATCATCCACCTTGCGAAGAGTAGAGAACGCCATGAGGCGTGGAACCACAACTCTGGAAATAAAGACCGGCTACGGCCTTGATCGTGATTCTGAGATGAGAATGCTCAGGTCGATAGAGGAGGTTCGAAGGATGGCCGGGATCAGCATCATATCCACTGCCCTCCCTCTCCACGCGATTCCTCCAGGTAGGGAGGAGGAGGACTATGTTTCAGAAGTCCTGGAAGAGATACTGCCCCTTATGCTGGATACTTCTGATTTCGTAGATATTTTCTGTGACAGCGGTGCCTTCAGCGCGCGCTCAGCGGAGAGGCTTGCTTCCTTCGCAAAGCTCAGAGGAGTGAAGATGAAGATGCACGCAGGGGAGATCGGTAATATAGGATGCGCTAAACTTTGTTCCAGATATCCACTCACATCCGTGGACCACCTTATACACACTGATGCCGGCGATCTTAGGGCACTCTCACAGTCTGGTGCTGTGGCCACACTGCTTCCCATCACGGCATTCACCCTTGGTGAGGGATATGCGGATTTTCATTCCTTTGCGAGCGCCGGAATACCTGTTGCCATAGCAACGGACTCCTCACCTCTCACCATGAACCAGAACATGCTTTTCGCCATGAATCTTGCCGTTAGGTTTCTACACATGAAACCGGAGGAAGCTTTTGTCGCATCCACCGTTAATGCGGCACGGGCCCTGGATATGGGGAACATGACGGGCATCATTTCCGAGGGAAAAAGGGCGGATTTGCTTGTCCTGGACATAGAATCGGTTGATGAGATACCCTATAAGTGGGATCTGGATCTTGTTGATATGAACCTTGCAAGGGGTAAGCTGGTATTCAGGTACAGGGACAATGATAGCCAGAGATGAGAAAGAGGCCATAGAATGGCTGATGGGCATCGGGGCGGAAAAAGTTATGATCCAGCTCCCCGATGGTCTGAAGCCAGATTCGGTGAGGATTTACAGATACTTCTCCTCACACTTCAGGGTTGCTCTCAGTGGAAACCCGGTTTACGGTGCTTGTGATATTGGAACACAGAGATGCGGAAACTACGATGCAGTGGTTCAGTACGGGCACTCGCCCATCACCAACATTATCTATCCCATACCCGTGGTATTCATCGAGTGGAGGGATAATAGCCACATAAACCCTTCCAGGATATTACTGGCCCCTCTCAGAGAGAGAGGATGCAAAAGAGTGGGGTTGCTGTCTTCTGTCCAGTACATGAACCACATCCCCCCCATCTCGAGGTTCCTAGAGAACAGCGGTTTTGAGGTCCTTGTTGGTAGGGGAGATCGCAGAATTTTTCATCCCGGACAGGTGCTGGGCTGCAACTACAGTGCTGCACATTCCATCTCACATCTTGTGGATTGTTTTCTTCTTATCACAACGGGCAAGTTTCACGGGATCGGTATGCAGCTCTCCGTGAAGAAGGAGGTTTTGATACTCGATCTGAACACCCTCAGGATCAGGTCCATCAGAAAGGAGGTGGATGATTACCTCAAGAAAAGGTATGCCATTCTCTCCAGAGCGCTGGATGCAAGAAGGTTCTGCATCTCCGTGAGCAGCAAGATAGGGCAGCGGAGAGATTTTCTCGTGGAAATCCTTAAGAATCAGCTCTCCTCTCTGGGAAAAGAATTCTTTGTTTCGATCGATGATGATGCCACCCCGCAGAACTTTGAGAATTCAAGATGTGATGCGGTCATCTTCACAGGTTGTCCCAGGGTTGCGCTCGATGATCAGGAGAGCTACAGCATGCCCGTTATGACCTACGCGGAATTCCAGCAAATCTTCGGTTTCAAGGATTCTGGAAGGTATATCATGGATGAGATCGTGGCTGTCTCTTCAGATGATCCTTCCCGTGAGGTAGGTTGATCCGTGACCTGTGATCTCAACCTCAACCCTGGAGAACATATCCAGACTGCCATCCACTACAATCGGCCTGTAGTTGCGATCCCTTAGAACGGTAGTTTCACCCTTGCCCTTCTCAAGGGCAAAAGCCTCCTCTACTGAACCCTCAAGTGAACTCATGATCTCCTCACGTATGGCCACATGAAGTTCTGCGAGTTCTTTTGTCCATTTCTTCACCTTGTTGGAACTCGGCAGCTTTGCATCAAAATCCCTTGTCATCGGTCTGGGAGAGAACCTGGTCACGTTCAGAATGTCAGGTTTTATCTCCTCTATAAGAGAGCGGGTCATGTTGAAGGATTCGTCATCCTCTCCGGAGTAACCCACGATTATATCGGTCGAGAGAGTGCCCAGGGGAAAGCGTTCACGGTACTTCTTAACCAGATCCATGAAGGTGCTGATCGTGTATCCCCTGTTCATCCTGGTGAGAATTCTGTCGTCCCCGCTCTGAACAGGGATGTGGAGAAACTTCAAAACACGCTCATCTCCCATCTGCAGAAGGAGCCGGTCAAAGATTGCATCCGCATTCTTTGGTTCCATCATACCTATGCGGAGCAGAAAATCATCCTCGAGCGAGAGGATCCTTTTCAGAAGTTCGGTCAGATCGATACCCATATCCAGGCCATATGATGCCGTATCCAGAGATGTAAGTTTGATCTCCCTGATTCCCCGCTCAAGCTGCATCAATATCTGGTTGACTATCTTTTCCGGTTGTCTTGACACGAGTTTTCCTCTCGCCGTTTTTGAAATGCAGAAGTTGCAGTTACCGGTGCATCCCTGGTTGATGGGTATCCCCTCCCACACGTCAGGTACAACAGGTCCAACTTCATCTATGTAACCATTGTAAAAATTCCTGAACTCTGAGGAACTGACCACCTCAATGTTTCCATCTCCGAGAGTATCACCACGAACTGGAGCAAGGCAACCGAGAACCTTGACCTTCGTCTTTGAGGTGAGATCATCTATCCTTCTGAGCATCCTCTCCTCGGTCTGCCGTATCACGACGCATGTGCCTATGATGCTCAGATCGGCCTCTTCAGGAGAAGTGGCGAGTTCGTTGCCCTCTGACAGGAGTTTGCTCACGTAGAGGCTGGTTTCAGATCTCTGCAGAGTGCAGCCATAGGCCTCGTAGTATATCCTCATCCCGACTGGATTAACTTATAGTGTTTAATTTTAACTGGATCTTGGGAAAATCGTTTTTCTAAGAGGAGAAACCTATCTGGGAATCCCTCCCTCCATTAGCCTGTCGAACTCCTCCTCCGTTATCTTTCCGGTCGCCAGTGCTAATTCCTTGATGCTCTTTCCCGTCTTCAGGGATTCAAGAACGATCTTTGCGACGTTATCATATCCGAGAACTGGATTCAGAAGCGCCGCGGATCCGAGACTCCTGGAGAGATGCCTCTTGATGGAGTTTAGATCGGGTTCTATACCATCAATGAGCTTCGTTCTGAACATGCTCAGGCCATTCGTGAGAATGTTCATCGATCGTGATATCTCGTAGTCGATGTGGGGCATCATCACGTTGAGTTCAAGCTGACCTGCCTGGGAGGATATATTAACCGCCGACTGGGCCCCTATAACTGAGTGGCATATCATGTTCATCGCTTCCGCTATGGAGGGGTTGATCTTTCCGGGCATTATGGATGAACCCTGCTGAACCGCAGGAATTGTTATCTCGTGGAGCCCGGTGCCCGGTCCTGAATATAGCAAACGAATATCGTTCGAGATCTTCGTAATGTCTATGGCGATGGTGGCCACAGCGTTCATGAGTCTGTTGAAGTCGGACATGAACTCCATTATTCCAGGAAGGTTGTTCGAGGGTACGAACTGCACGCCAGTAAGCTGCGCAATTCGTTTCACAACATTCTTCTGATAATCCGGAGCAGTATTTATTCCTGTTCCCACTGCTGTGCCACCTATATTGAGTTCCTTTATGAATTCAAAGGTGTATTCCAGTGCCTTTCTGTCTTTCTCCAGGGCATATCTCCAGGCGGAGAACTCGATTCCGAGAGTCACCGGAACAGCATCCTGCAGATGTGTACGGCCCGATTTAACAACGTTCTTGAATTCATCGGCCTTTCTCTGCAGGGAATTCAGCAACTTACCCATTTCGCTGAGCAATTTTTGAATCTTGATGGCGAAAACCATCCTCATGAGAGTTGGGTACGTATCATTTGTGCTCTGGCTCATATTGACGTGATCGTTGGGGTGGATGTAGGAATAATCTCCCTTCTTCCTTCCTCCCAGCTCATTGGCAATGTTGGCTATAACCTCATTCGCATTCATGTTGTATGAGGTTCCAGCTCCAGCCTGAAAAACATCAATAACAAACTGATCATGATATTTCCCTGAGATGATCTCATCGGCCGCCTTCATGATGAGATGTGCCTTCTGCTCCGGAAGTTTACCTCCTCTGGAGTTTGCCCAGGCAGCAGAGCTCTTAAGCCTTGCAACAGATACTATGTGATCTTCATCAGCTGTGGTTCCGGTTATCCTGAAATTCCCCATGGCCCTGTAGGTGTTGATCCCGTAATACTTATCATCATCTATCCTTACCTCTCCTATAACATCCCTCTCTATTCTGTACATGACGAAGAATTGTAAACATTGACTAAAACTTTTAGGCTTATAGAATTGGGCTTCGCTTTACATAAACAAAAAGTTTCGAAGCGTATCATGGGATGTGCATATCCTATCCAGAGAGCTTTAGACACGAGCCTGACTAGTGTCTCCCGCAGATACCCAACCTATTAATATTTCGTACGGATTAGGTGTGGATCAGGATGGGTGGAAATGATGTTATTGTGAGGGTGGCCGGTGCAGCGGGAGACGGTGTACAATCGGCCGGACAGATCATAGCAAAAACCTTTTCCAGGATGGGGCTTCACTGTAGCACTTATAATTATTATCAGGACATAATAAGAGGGGGAGAGAGCTGGTATCAGATCAGGGCGTCCGGGAATCCTGTTAGGTCTCAGGGTGATGGGCTCGACATTCTCATTGCACTCAACAGGGATGGAGTTGAGAGACACACCAACCCTGACATCAACGAAGGCGGTGCCGCCCCGCTTTCTGCGAATGGTGTTGCAATATACGATGAAAAAATCTCCATTAGCAGATCTCAGAACTGTGGTTGCGCGCCCGTTCCACTTTCCGAACTTGCGCAAAAGTACAGCAGGAACCCGCTTGTGAGGAACACCGTTGCGATCGGAGCAGCCATTGCATCGCTGCAGATTCCCTTCGATACCCTTGCAGGGGTGATCAGAGAGAATTTCTCCTCCAAGGGAGAGGTTGCTGAGCAGAACGTCAACGCGGCCAGAGCCGGTTATGATTATTTCCTTAAGAATTATAAACCCATTGACGTAAGTCTGAAAACTTCAGAAAGGAAAAAATACCTCATTCAGGGTGGCGAGGCGGTGGGATTTGGAATGGTGGCCGGCGGTCTCAAATTCTACGTTGCATATCCAATGACACCGGCGTCATCCGCCCTTCACTTTCTCGCCTCACACTCCAGAAAGTACGGTGTGGCCATTAAGGTTCCGGAGGATGAGATCTCTGCAATAAACATGGCCATAGGAGCGAACTATGCCGGAGCCAGAGCAGCAACTGGCTCCTCCGGGGGCGGTTTTTCCCTGATGGTGGAGGCTGTTGGCATGGCCGGAGAGATGGAGATCCCCCTGGTTGTTTATGAATCACAGAGAGCTGGTCCGTCAACGGGCCTGCCCACGAAAACCGAGCAGGGAGACCTGAACCTTGTCTTTGGTGCGGGACAGGGTGATTTTCTTAAGATCATTCTTGCCCCGAGAAATGTTAAGGAATGCTTCACTCTCTCCAGGGAGGCGATGAATCTCGCCGAATACTATCAGACGCCCGTTTTCATCGTGAATGATCTCTATCTCGCAGAAAAGTATGAAACGGTCGACGATTTTGAGCTTGGTTCATTCAGCATAGATCACGGCAAGAGGGCGCAAGATGGTGAGGAGGACTACAAAAGATATCTTGACACGCCCGATGGAATATCACCAAGAGCAATTCCCGGCCAGCCCGGCCTTATGCATAATGAGGACAGTGACGAACACAATGAGTACGGCGATGTTGTATCCGATGCTGTAACCAATCCCGATGACCGCGTTAAAATGGTCAACAAGCGAATGAGAAAATTCAAGACATACATTGAGAACATGCCTCCAACACCCACTTACAGGCTGAGCGATGCCGAGTATGCCGTAATTCTTTGGGGTTCCACAGCGGGCGTTGTGGAGGAGGCCATAGATATCCTCAGAGAGAAAGGCCACAGGGTTGGGGCCATAGAAATCAACAGGGTTTTTCCCCTTAATCCAGATATAGGGGATCTCATTAAGGGCAGGAAGAAATTGATCTTCGTGGAGAATAACTACTCGGGCCAGTTCGAGAGGCTGTTCAGATCAGAGTTTCTCGTAGAAACGTTTTCTGTCAGGAAGTATGACGGGGAGCCGTTCTATCCTGGAGCACTGGCCAATTCAATTGAGGAGATAATGAAGGGGTGATGTGTCATGTCTGATATTGTGCTTAAGGTTTCTGATTACCAGGGTCGTGTCAAACCCGATTGGTGTCCTGGCTGCGGCAACTTCGCCCAGCTAACAGCTATAAAGAGTGCTCTGGCCAGTCTTGGGATAGAACCTAAGGATGTGGTGATATTCTCCGGTATTGGATGTTCAAGCAACCTTCCGGAATTCATCAAGACCTACGGGTTCCACGGCATCCATGGAAGGGCGCTGCCTGTTGCGACAGCAACTAAGTGGATGAATCCAGAGCTCACGGTTATCGCCTACGGCGGAGATGGTGATGGATACTTCGAGGGAACACAGCACTTTTACCATACCGCCAAAAGAAATCCAAACATAACCTACATGGTTTCGGATAACCAGATTTTTGGCCTCACAACGGGTCAGGCATCACCAACCTCCGAGCTCGGTTTCGTCACGAAAACAACTCCGGACGGAAACATCGAGCCTCCGGTCAATCCGCTGACCTTCGCACTCACAGCCGGAGCCACATTCGTTGCGAGAGGCTTCTCTGGAGATCCGAAACATCTGGCAGAGATCACACGGGAGGCGATTAAGCACGATGGTTTCTCCTTTATAGATGTGCTGAGCCCATGCGTCACATTCAACAAGCTAAACACCTATGATTACTTTAAGAAGCGAGTCTACAGATACGAGAGCGATAACCTGGAGGATTTCTACGCTGCTTACAGGGCTGTTCAGGAATGGGGTGACCGTATCCCCACAGGTATATTCTACCGTGTGAAGAGAAATAAATACGAGGATGTGGATCCGATCCTCTCCTCAAAGAATCTGGTGCATTCAGAACCGGCGCACATAACCGAAAAGGACCTTGAAGAATTTCTGTGATGCCTTCAGATCATTTCACATATAGAGGCTGAACCACCGGTCTTTTCCATTTTTACCTTTTTGCAGGCAGAAAATATAATATTGAGGAATTGTTATCTCTCAGATGCCTCTCATCGCCAAACGAATGGCCCTTCAGGCAATTCTCAGATATCTGGATGCAATTCCCAGCGGCAGGATCATCAGGGTGGAGAATCACAAAAATGATAGATTTTTCGAGATTGAGCTGAGAGAGGAATGCGTGCTGATAGTTGAAGACGGCTACACAAAGAATGAATTCCTCATCGTGAGGCGAAAGGCCAGAGGAGTGGTATCTGACCTTATCAGGCACGAATTTCCAAGGAGTAGATATCTCCGGATAAAGCTCAAAAGGCCAGCAAGACGTGCTGATCTTCACCTTTCCCCATGGTCAGCAAGAAAAGTGCGATAATAACAAGGTTTATGAATATTATAGAAAACCCGCTTTCTGGAGTATCAGGATATCATCCGTTGTAAGCTGTTCGCCATTTTTGAACTTCTCGTACAGCAAGGTGGCCCTGCTCTGGAGCTCAGTCTCCTTCTCTTTCTTCCTCGACAACTTATCCTTGGTGCGCATGCTGTAGATGGCCTTCTCGATATCCCTCAACTCCGCCTTGCTCTTTAGAAACATCTCGTGTTCGGAGTCGGCTTTCTTACTCAGTTCTATGAACTTCTCGTGGTTCTCATCAGCGTTTCTTCTGATCTCGTCAAGGGTCTGGAGGGAGTTGTTTATCTCCTCACTCAGCGCGGATATCTTTGAGGAGATTTCTTCAACCTGCTTCTTGAGACCTTCGGCAATGGCCCTCTCTTCCTTTATCCTGGCATTAACTTCCCTGATCTTATCGTTGCTCTCGATTTCGATTCTGTACTGCTTCCGCATCTTTCTGAGTTCTGCAGAGAGCCTCCTTATCTCAGAGACGACCTTCTGCTCATCCTCCCTGTTCAGGGGTGTTGTCTGCTGCTTGTTCTCGAGACGCTGTATTTCGCGCTCAGTGCTCCTGATGTCCCTCATGCTCACTCCCGTGATCTTGATCTCTCCCCTTATCTTACGGTACTCCTTGCGATACTCATCGACTTTCTTAAAATGCTCCTCCTTCTCCTGTCTGAGCTTCTGTATATCCTCGATGAGTTTTGTCTTCTGTGCTATAATATCCTTGGCCTTATCGCGCAGCTCACGGACCTGTGCATTGAGCCGGTCACGCTCCGCAGCAAACTTCTGAGCTTCCTCAACGAGCTTATCTCTCTTGCGGATATGCTCTTCCACCAGGGATCTCAATAATTCACGCTTCTGTTCAAATTCCTCTAAAAGCTCTCCAGTCATAGTAACCCAACACGAAAGCTATCGGTCATTTCTGCACACGATATATATGTTTCGCAGCTCTGAGCATTGACCGGCAGCAGTAACAGAACCACAGGCGGTCTGATCTGCAGGAAACGATAATGTTTTTAAAAGATTGTGGATCTTCAAAAAACTCCCTTAAGGGAATTGTTTATCTGACGAACAGTGTTGGATGGATTTTCAGAGTTGTATATGCTCCTTCCCACAATTATAAAATCAGCACCGTTTCTGATGGCTAAAGAGGGATCACCTCCCTGCGCCCCTACACCGGGAGAAAGGATCGTGAGTTTACCCGCCCTCTTCCTGATATGCCGCAGAACCTCATAGTTGTTTCCCGGTGCGATAAAACCAGATACGCCTGCATCCATGGAAATATCTATCAGGGAATCCATCGAAGGCGTGATGAACTCAGATGAACCGGCATGGGACATCGCCACTACGGAAAATACTTTCATCGGTCCAGCAGATCTTACCACCGCTGAAAGCGAATCCGAACCGGTGAAGCTGTGTGTTATAATTCCAAAACCTCCCTGTTCTCTCGCCTTTTCAGTGATGAGCCTTACCGTGTTCGGGATATCGGCCAGTTTCAGGTCACAGATAACCTTTGTTTCCTTTGAAAGTTTTCTGATAACTCCTATGCCCTCCGACATTATGAGTGGCCAGTTTACCTTCGCACCGTAAATGTTATCCCCGATCTCGTGGATGAGGCCAAGGGCTCTTTCCACATCGTACAGATCGAGTGCCACAATCAGTCTGTTCTTCACCATCTGTGCGGGGATATCAACACAAATATTTAAGGAGTTGGTGGAGGATCAGTTTATGTGGTCGATATCAATCTCCTTGTTGAAAACCCCGAATTTTTTTCCGAGAGATTCGACATCCTCATTGTTGGAGATGGCGTATGGTGATCTGATACCCATCAGAAGAACAAGAATGCGTATTCTGCCGGTTTTTGATGCATCCACAGATACGCCGAATTTAATCTTCGCATTCCTGTCTATGCGCTTCGCTATTTCTTCAACTGCCTTCTCGGCTTCCTTGAGCGTAGCATCTTTTCCACCTATTACCCGGACTATGCACGCCTTTGACTCCGACACATCTGCCTCAATCAATGGAAAAGAGAGAGCTTGTTCGACGGCCTTCTTCACGCGCTCGTATGGCTCATCATCCGACTCCCCTATTCCAACCATTGCAGCGCCACCTACCTTCATGATGTTCTTCACGTCCGCGTAGTCCGTGTTGATCAGTCCCGTCCGGCGTACTATTTCAACCAATCCCTGCATCGTTTCGGTCAAAACAGAATCGGAATATTCGAAGGATTTCTCCAGGGATTTGTGGGGAGATTCCTTCAGAAGGTTATCATTGGGTATTGCTATGAGCGTGTTACTATACTCTCTCAGCCTGGGAAGCCAGGAGATGGCATTGCCCATTCTTATTTTTCCCTCAGAACTGAATGGAAGGGTAACTATGGATATGACCGTTGCACCGGACTCCTTGGCTACCTTTGCAACAATTGGAGCGGCTCCGGTACCTGTACCCCCACCAAGACCGCAGGTGACAAATGCTATATCGGTCCCCTTCAGGAGTTCCCGTATCTGTGATATGTCTTCAAGGGCCGCCTCTTCACCAAGCCTGGGAATACCTCCCGATCCTATTCCTCTCGTTCTCCTCTTACCTATGAGAAGCTTAGCCTGTGATTTTATCTTCATCAGGTGCCTGGCATCGGTGTTAACAGCGAGGAGATCCACTCCCTCCAGTTTCCTGGAGTAGAGCCTGTCTATCGTGTTTGATCCTGCACCACCACAACCAACAATTCTTATTTTTACCTTCTTGTAGCTGGTTGCTTCCCGTATGTGCTCGTCCTGAGGAGTGGGAACGTACTCATCATCATCCTCGCCAGTAAGGTCCATGTTTAAACCCAACCACTCATTTATGAGTTTATCCGACCTTTCAAAAGTACTTTCCATCATATGTCTGACATAACTTAATTTCATTATTTAAATGTTTCTTCAATTCTTTCATAAAAATGGTTATATGGCAGAAGAGGAATCTACAAAATAATATCTCCCACGTGAGATGATTTAATCTTCATCTTTGTATGACATTATTAAAATGGGGGTTGGTTGTGAGGAAACCACCAATAGACGGAGCAATATCTTTGTTTTTGCTTAAGAGCGCTCAGCTCTCCCGACCTCTGACAACCACACGGGCACTTCATTCCCATTCAATGGTTCCGGGTGGTTTATTTGTGATGTCATATACCACCCTATTAATGCCCTTGACCCTGTTCGTTATCTCGGTTGAGATACTCTCGAGAAAATTCCACGGTACCTTCCTGAATTCACCGCTCATGGCATCAAGAGAGTCAAAAATGCGTATCACAGCGGTATAACCGTAACTTCTCTTATCGCCGTGAATGCCGGTGCTTCTCACGGGAAGGAGAACGGCAAAATATTGCCACGGGAGCTCATCCTCTCTGGAATACAGCTCAACAACCCTTCTCTCCACTATCTCATTAATTTTTCTGACAAGCTCCACTCTCTCCTCCGTCACCTCTCCAATCACCCTTATGGCCAGTCCCGGACCCGGAAATGGCTGGCGACTGTCGTCGAGTCCAACATATCTGCACAGCTCCCGGATCTCATCTTTGTAGAGATCCCTCAGCGGTTCGAGTATTTTCAGATGAATATCTTTCGGGAGCCCACCAACATTGTGATGGCTCTTTATAGTATCTCTGACACCTCCCCCACTCTCAATCCAGTCAGGTGCTATGGTCCCCTGGAGCAGTGTGTCCGCCCCAAAAAGTTCAGCCTCCTCCTCAAAGATTCTAATGAACAGCTCTCCTATCCTCTTTCTCTTCTCCTCAGGATCGGTTACACCTCTAAGGGAGCTGAAGAACCTCTGTTTTGCATCAACAATCTTGTAATTTATGGAGTGTTTTTTAAATAGACCCTCAACCCTCTCCGCCTCTCCCTCCCGGAGCAACCCAGTGTCTACGAAGATGGAGAGGACATTTTCTCCAAGAACTCTAGATGCAAGAACTGCGAGAAGCGTGCTGTCAAGGCCTCCAGAGCAGGCCGCTATAGCCTTTCCTTCAAGTCCGTTTCTTATTTTATCCTCGATGTGTTCAAGCATTGCTGAAGGATCCATGATGGGGAATATATCGATATCAGATTAAACATTAGCCTTTTGATAAGATCTCTTGATCACGATAACTGCGGAAACCAACGTGATGCTCATGACAAGAAGAAAAACCGTTAGACGAATGCGGATAGAATATTTGAAAAATTATTCAACAAGACCTCAGGTACCCGGGTTGCGGCGATCCTTGGCAATCCAGGTGGGATAAGAAAACTCCCCCTCAGGTCTTCATTATCGCGGCAAGGAAGATCAGGACCGCTATTACAACTCCGATAACCGATGCAGAAACGAAGAAAAATGTCGGCACGATCAGGCTGTTGAAGATACCTTCCTGCAGATGGAGATACTGCTTGCCGATCATTATGGTGATTATGCCAACAACTATGCCGACAACGAATAGCCCACCACCTACGCCTCTGCTCTTACCGCTACCGAAATAGGCGGTAAGAATACCAAGTATCACGAGCGATATAGCGAAAAGGGCCAGTATTACCGCAACGAACTGATACCAATCCCATATCCCATAAAAACCTATCATCAAGACACCTCATAACTTTACTCCTGTTAACGTTTTGCTATCGATCACACCATCTATTTTCCTCAGTTCCGCAATGATCATCCTCGTGAGAGCCTCCTGATCCTCCACCTCCACCTTTGCGATCAGATCGTATTCACCAAAGAGAAGGTGGGTCTCAGATACCCCCTTGATGCTCGAGATTGCCTTCATAACCTCAACCTCCTTCCCAGGAACCGTACTCACTAAAATGAACGCAGATATCAGGTGTGACCACCAGAATGTAAATGTACGAGGTATTAATAAATTTTTGCGGTCAAATTTTGCATATAGGAGCCAATTTTACCATTTTCATTGATCGAAGAATTTCTGAAAGTTATCGATGCGCTCAAATGGAATGGCTTTCTGCGTACCGCTGGAAAGTTCCTTGAAGGATACTTCCTGGGAATTAAGTTCCCTCTCCCCAATTATAGCAGCGTACCTGTAGTTCCCCTTTGAAGCGGCTTTCAGCTGAGATGATATGGATCTCACGGATAGGCTGACCGAGACCTTCAACCCACCCTTCCTCAGCCGGTTTGCAACCTTGAGAGCATACTCAAAGATCTCTGCTGATGAATAGCACACGAAAACATCCGGGCCTTTAAGATCTCTGTCAAAAATACCCTCATTTTTTAGAACCGCCTCGAGAACCACATCACCCATGCCAAATCCCACAGAGGGGATGTTTGTTCCTGATATGAGCTGAGATAGGCTGTCATAACGGCCCCCTCCCAGAATGGATCTGAACTCTGAAAATTTGTAGAAAGCCTCGAAAACGATACCGGTGTAGTAGGAAAGTCCCCTCACTATCGAAAGATCGATCCTGATGTCAGAATCGGTGTATCCCCTGATCAGCCGTGCAGTCTTTAAAAGACGGTCTAGGCTTCTTCTTCCACCTGAATCGATGCTGTAATTGGAGACAGGGAAATCATCAGGTGAGTATGCTGTTCCTATAGAGTCTACCAGGCTTTCTGCGGCATTCCCATTTAGGCCAAGCTCGGTGAGCTCGTCCACGGTAGCATCCTCTCCTTTCTTCTTCATTCTGTCTATGGAGAGATATGCCCTCTCTGGATCAGAGATGCCGTAACTGGAAAGAAACGACTCCATGAACTCGCGTGAGTTAAGGTAGATAATATATTTTCCCCTGAGACCAAGATCATCCAGGATTGATGCAGCCAGACCAACGATCTCAGCATCTGCTTGATAGCTATCAACCCCGAAGATGTCTGCATTGAACTGATAGAACTCTCTCTGCCTGCCGGCCTGAGGTTCTTCGTACCTCCAGAATCTCTGAAAACTGTACCACTTCGCCGGCATGCGCAGATCCTTTCTGGATGAGATCATCCTCACAAGAGATGGTGTGGCCTCCGGTATGAGGGCCACCGATCTGTTACCTCTATCAGTAAAGGAAAATATCTGGTTAACGAGTTCATCACCAGATTTTATCTTATAAAGCTCCAGCAACTCCAAGCTCGGAAATTCCACCTTGCTGAAACCGAATCTTTCGGAGATGTCCTCAGCCACTTTGAATATCCTCTTTCGAGGCTCCGCCTCTTCCGGGTAAATGTCTCTGAATCCCCTTAGTTTCTCCATAACGTGCATTAATCTCACACCTTATAAAATACATTGCGGAAATGAGCTTGCCCCGAATCATAGTGCAAAATGACAGATCATAGATCGGGATGGGGGACAGCTACCTTCTCCCACATATGAAGATTTAGACCCACCATTGAACCGTAAGCGGATATCGTGCAATTAGTAATAATTCTTATAATGTAGTGTACATACTTACTGTAATATTCTGATAAGTATTCGTAGATGTGCTATAATTACCGTTCTGCAAGGATTTTAAGTATATATGGAGGAAGGGGTTACTTTTGTAAAAAAGGACAATCTTCTGAAAGTTGTAAACATATCAGAAATTCTACATATGTAAGGATAAAGATTAATTAATAGTATTACGCTATTGGTAATAAGTGAATATTAATGGATGAGAATGCTCATATTGCGGCGCTGAGGAAAAACGGATACAAGATCACACCCCAGAGACTCGCTGTTATAGAGTATATCAAGGAGAGCCCCGGGCATTTTACCGCAGAGGAGGTGTACCGCAATATTAAACAGAAGGAACCGACCATCACGCTCGCTACGGTTTACAACATATTCAGGGCCATGAAGAAATCCGGGATAGTCAAGTCCTTTGAGGCAAATGGTTCCACGATATACGAGACGAACAGCCGCAGGCACGCGAATTTCCTCTGTTCATCCTGTGGCAAGATAGAGGATATTGAAATAGCGGACATCCCGGAACTAGCGGTATTTTCAAACGCCGGAAACGTGATAGATTCGGTTGAGATAGTTATAAGGGGTGTTTGTGCCAGCTGCAGACGCAAAAAAAATGCCTGATATCTCATTCCGTAAGGGAGGAAAAAGTTCTGAAAAGATGCCTGTGCGCGAGTGGGTCATGTACCCGTATTATATCCACACCCCTGTTTTTCAGGTAGAGTGATACTGAGAGCGTGGCTGCCAGTCTATCCGCTCTGTTATCGCCAATTAAAGTACCTATGAAACTTTTTCTGGAGTGACCCACCAGAGTGCGGAACCCAAAGCTGAATGACCTTATATTTCTCAGAATATCCATATTTCCCGCGTAGTCTTTTGCGAATCCAATTCCCGGATCCACCACTATGTTCCCAAGAGGGATGCCGGCTTTCAGAAGTGTCCTTGCTCTCGAAGAAAGGAATTCGACGACTTCAGAAATGATGTCATCGTATCTGGTGAAGCTCATCATTGTGGAGGGGGTTCCTCTCATATGCATCACTATGCAGCCGAGATGCTCATCGGAGGCAAGTTTTACCATTTTTTCATTACGAAATCCGGTAACATCGTTTATGTAGTTGATGTCATATCTCAACGCAGCCTCAACGACCTCTGGATGCATTGTATCCAGTGATATGTTAATGTCTCCATAATCCCTGATAAGTCTGAGCGCACCTTTTACCCTTTCAATCTCCACGTCAATGGGAACAGCTTCAGAACCGGGCCTAGTGCTCTCGCCCCCGACATCAACAATATCGGAATTCAGGATCACCTCACGCATACCATCGGGATCGTTCAGGTAGCGGGAACCAGAATAGAATGAATCAGGGGTCATATTTATAATTCCCATGATCTCCGTGTTCCCACGTACGCTTTGGTGAAGCAACCTTTCGGCTATGTTCCGAGAATGCTCAGCGAAGACATCGTCCATAGAAATCACCGCCTCGAGTTCCGCGGAGTCCAGGCATCCCGCATAGTGAAATTTGCCCTCACCGCTCCCACCAGGCAAGGGGGTGAGCCTGAATCCCATCTGTTCCAGAGAAAAATCGCTAAGGATCTCCACACTGGCGCATCCGTTCTCTCCCGTTTTATGTAGATTACCACGTGAAGGAAAGATGGTTACAGTCACAGATGGATAAAAATATCTTTCTAATAAGGATAGTGTTGTGATGCTTGATTGCCACCGAGAACCCGAATCCCCGGCATCATCAGAGAAAGTTTATTAATTTTTCCTTATACTTATCTACTAACAGAGTTTTACTTCCACATAACCTTATAAAGGTTCATTCGATTAAGGATAATTGCTTCGTAGGGAAAGAACAAAATGACCAACATGTACGCTACTATGCAAAATGATGGGACAGCCGCAAACCTTGTCGATATCAGGGAACTGGCCAAAGCGATCAGCAAGGGTTTGAGCCTGCAGAACCGAAGGATGAGCGATAGCGAATCGCTGGAGGCTGCTGAACACCTTATTAACTTTTTCGGCTATGGCGACAGGGTGATAGACAATATGCTGGAACCGGAGGATAGAGATGCCTTTTACACCATGGAGGATATTGGCATACTCCAGACGGAACGCGAGGAAACAACTCTCTATGACGGAAGGGAGTGGAGGATACACTACTGGATTCTGAACATCCCACGAATAGATTACCTATCCAAGCTGACCTATGAAAGGACAACACGCGTGGAAGATAACGACTACGATGTTTACGATCAGATTCCAGAAGAATACTGGAAACCGTATCAGTGATTCAAATGCACATTGCCGTTCTCGACCCGGATAGGTGTCATCCGAAGAGGTGCAGCCACGAGTGCTGGAGTTACTGCCCTCCCGTCAGAAGTGGAGTACCGGCTATCGAATTTTCGGATGAGGATCTGCCTCCGGTTATAAGCGAGCAGCTGTGTGTCGGGTGCGGTATATGCCCCAAGAAATGCCCCTTTGATGCCATAAAGATCATAAACATTCAGGACGAACTCAACAAGCGTAAGGTGCACCAGTACGGTGTCAACTCGTTTCGCCTGTACTCCCTTCCCATTCTCAAGAAGGGCCGGGTCACTGCACTTCTGGGACAGAATGGCCTGGGAAAGACCACCACTCTTAACATTCTCTCCGGGATTGTGATCCCAAACCTTGGAGATTTCGAAAATCCCCCATCGAAGGACAGGGTGATAGAGTACTTCTCAGGAACGGAGAATGCAGCCTATTTCAGGGAGCTGTATGATGGGAACAGGAAGGTTGTTCTCAAAAGCCAGTACGTTGATTCCATCCCGAAGGTCGTGAAGGGTACCATCGGTTCGTATCTCTCCAGTTTCGGGGATCACGTTCGGATGTCTGAGATCGTCGATGAACTATCCCTGAAGAACTCTCTCGACAAGGACATAGGAAAATGTTCAGGGGGAGAACTCCAGAAATTCGCCATTGCAGTTGCCCTTATGAAGGAGGGAGACACATACCTCTTCGATGAGACATCGTCGTATCTGGATATTGCAGAAAGATTGAGAGTTTCCGCCCTTATACAGGATCTTGCAAGGAAAAAGACGGTGATGGTGGTTGAGCACGATCTCGCAATTCTGGACTCGATGGTGGATGAGATCCATGTGGTCTACGGAACGCCGGGAGCGTACGGTGTCGTTACCGAGGAGAGATCTGCGAACAAAGCAATCAATGCATTTCTTTCCGGCTTTCTCCGCGAGGAGAATGTGAGAATAAGAAATTACAGGATCGAATTCCTTAAGCGGAGCTCAAAGAGAGCTGAGGTGCCAAATCCGCTGACAAGCTGGTCTGGAGTCGGAATTTCACTTGGAGGATTTAACCTGAAGGTGAATCCCGGAGAGATACAGGTAGGGCAGATAATCGGAGCCCTTGGAAGAAACTCACTGGGTAAGACAACCTTTATGAGATATCTCGCTGGAGAACTGAAATCAGATCAGGGCACCGTCTTTTCGAACCCGATAAAGATTTCATACAAACCGCAGTATATCCACACCGATTTCACCGGAACATGCGAGGAGCTTCTCGAAACCACTCTTGGTTCCCGAAGAGATGACAGTTTTGTCAGGGCCGAAATCTTTTCTCCGCTGGACATAGAGGATCTCAAAGAAAACAGCGTAGAGGATCTCTCCGGTGGGGAGTTTCAGAGGCTATCCATAGCCATTACGCTTGCAAGAGACGCCGATCTGTACCTCCTGGACGAACCGTCTGCGCATCTTGACAGCGTGTACAGAATGAACGCATCAAAGGTTGTGAGGAGAGTTGTGGAGAACAGAAAGAAATCGGCGGTCGTAATAGATCACGATATATATCTCATAGACCTGATTTCTGACAGGCTCATGGTTTTTACGGGAATACCGGGCAAAGAAGGAGAAATGAATGGTCCACTAACCATGGAAGAGGGAATGAACCTGTTTCTTTCTGAGGTTGGCATAACATTCAGAAGGGATAAATCCACCAACCGCCCACGAATAAATAAGAAGAACAGTGCACTCGACAGGTTGCAGAGATCATCGGGGAATTTTTATTATGCAGAGTAGAGATAATTATGAGAGAGACTCTTTTGAGCTCCTTCACAGAGAGGGGCTTGCGAGGATTGGTGCTCTTCGTACACAGCATGGTGTTATAGAAACCCCAACAGTGCTTCCTGTCATAAATCCAAATCTGAACGTTATTGACCTATCCTCCCTTCGAAGAATGGGGTTGCAGGGTGTTATCACCAACAGCTACATCATACGCCGGAGTGAGAATCTGAGGGAGACCGCACTGAGAGATGGCGTTCATGCTCTGATAGGCTTTGATGGGCCGGTGATGACCGACTCTGGAACATTTCAGAGTTACGTTTATGGTGATTTTGAATACGACAACAGAAGTCAGGTGGAGTTTCAGAGAGACATAGGGAGTGACATAGCCACCATAGTGGATGTGTTCTCCACTCCTGAGGATCCGTATGAGAGAGCCAGATATGCGGTGATGGAAACTCACAGGCGGTTCCTTGAGGTTAGATCTGAATCACTAATGCTGGCTGCCCCGGTGCAGGGATCCGTCTATCCGGATCTGAGACACAGGGCCGCTGTCCTGATGAACAGCGCCAGGCCTGAATATATCGCCATAGGCGGTGTGGTTCCCCTGCTTGAATCATACCGTTACGGTACATTGATAAGCATCATCGCTTCGGTGAAGAAGAGTGTGAGCCCATCTCTCCCGGTACACCTCTTTGGCGCAGGGCATCCGATGTTCATCCCACTGGCTGTGCTGCTGGGTGTTGACCTCTTCGATTCATCTTCGTACATCAAGTATGCCAGGGATGACAGGCTTCTCTTTCAAGATGGCACCAGGGACCTGTCAAGGGTTTATGACCTCCCATTCTGGAGCCCACTATGCGGAAAATACACAGCCGATGAACTGCGAACACTGGATCCACAGGAGAGAGTTGGACTGCTTGCGCAGCACAATCTTTCGGCCATTTTTTATGAGCTCTCTGAGATCAAGGAGAGGATAAGAGAGCAGTCCCTATGGAACTACGTTGAGATGAGGGCCAGAGCACATCCATCGCTCATGGAAGCTTTCAGGAGAATCAGGAGAATGAAGTTCTTCCTTCCTGCATACGGTCAGTCGCTCAGACACCCGTTTCTGTACTTTGGTCCTGAATCCCGCTCTCATCCAATCGTAAGGGCCATTAGAAGCTTTACGAGAACCATTCTCTCGGAGAGGAGGGTAGAATCTCTTGTTGTTCCCCTGGACGTGATCGATCTTGTTGATCCTAAAAGATCAAAGCTCAGATCGCTTTATGAGGATTATAACCTGAACCTTCTGATCTCATGGAACGGTATTCCAGTTCCGGCCGAACTATATATGACTTATCCGGTTCTCCAGTCCATTGGCACGGATAAATCGAAAGGCCTCGACCGGGAGCAGATCAGATATGTTTCGCAACTCACACACAGCGAGGTGTATGAGTATCCTTTTGATCTAGAAAAGGTTGCCCACCTGAGATCCCCGACATGGAGAAACTTCGACCTGGAGGCGGTTCGGTTGATAGCCCGCTATCAGTTCGGCCTCGATCGCAGTGAGAGATTCATTCCAGATAATGCCGCTGTGAGGGTCTCCAGAAAAACTGGAAGGATAAGAACTGTTCAGATAGGTGACGAGATCATCGCAACACTCAGGCCGGCTGACGGCCTTCTAACCCTTACCATGTCGGGTGCACTGAGACTCTTCAGGCATCTTCCAGAAGGCAGAAAGAGCGTATCCGTCTCGGAGGAGAGCTCGATCTTCAACAGACAGGGGCGTAACGTATTCTCCAGATTCGTGACCGATGCGGATCCACATATCGTACCGGGAGACGAAGTTATTGTCACCCATGGGGGAGAGCCCGTTGCGGTTGGGAGGGCCACACTAACCGGCATTGAGATGGTACACTTCAACCGCGGAGTGGCGGTTCTGGTAAACCATCACCTTTCGCCATGAGTTTTTGATTCCCTTTCATCGAGATAGCGTTTCAGGGTGGTTGCGAGCATGGCAAGCACCATTAGAGTGCCCCCCGTGAGTATGTACAATCCGATCTTTTCTCCTGTGAATATCACGGAGGAGATTGCCGCGAAAACAGGCTCCCCGACGAATATAACCCCTGCAGCGGTGGGTTCCACGTAGATCAGGGCCCTGTTGCTTATGTAGAATGCAAAGATACCGGCAAAGACGGCGGTAAAAACAACGGTGAAAACGACGAACCAGGTCACGGTTATCCTCAATGCACCGAAGAAGGGAAGTGGAAGGAGAATGGCAGAAAAGAGCGTTACCACGATGATCTGCACGAACGTGAAGGACACTGAATCCACCTCAGAGGAGTGTTTAGAAACATAGGCCACCTGGTATGCGTACGCAACAGCGCAGAAGACGGTGAGTATGTCACCCAGCTGAACTGATGCGGTCCCCAGAGATCCCAGTGACATTATAACTATCCCCGTGAATGCCGTCACCGATGATGCAATATCTATACCGCTGACCTTTGTTTTTAGATATGATAGAGATACTATGGGGAGCAGCACAACGTATAATCCGGTTATGATTCCAGATTTGGCCGGGGTTGTATAGAACAACCCGACCGTCTGAAAATAATAACCCAGAAAGAGGAGTAAACCGGCAATGAAACCATACCTGAGAACCTTTCCACGAAGGAGCTTCGCCCCACGGAAGTAAACGAGGGGAAAGAGGAAGATCGCCGAAACCGCAAATCGGAAGAGAAGAAAGAGATCGGGCGAGAGATAGGACAGGCTGTATTTTATCATGGGAAAGGTCAGTCCCCAGAAAAAGGTGACGAGAAGCAACAGCAACAGATAGTAGGTTTTTTTGCCGATCATCTTCTAGCCATCAGGTGTCCCGCGAGCGATGGATTTCTGAGGAGCAGGCCTATAACAACTCTTGAGGGAAAGTCTATGTCTCCCAGCCTGTTTATTGTACGCACGTTCCTCCTCGACGACAGAATTGAATGTATGGATTGCAGTGTCCTGTCGCTCAGGGATGAGAAGTATTTCTGTACCACACCATCGAGCCAGAGTTCACGTCCGATATCCTTCTTCCAGTACCTTTCATAGCGGGAGAGAAAGGTTGAATCGAACCTGTTCAGATCAAAAGCTTCCCGGAGAGTGCGTGAAGCATGGATTGAGGATACAATGCCGGTGAATATACCACCACCACTAAGCGGTTTCGTTATACCGGCTGCATCACCGACCAGGAGTGCACGGTCTGCATATGTCCTCCTCAGGTATGATATGGGGATGGCGCCACCGTTGATGCCAAGGATCCTTGTTGCACCGATCTTCTCGGCTATTCTGCGAAAATGTTCCCTTGCGGGGAAACCGTATGATCCGGCTCCAATGCGGCTTATTCTGCCAGAGGGGATCGCCCAGCCAAAGAATCCCTTTGAGTACTCGGATCCAATGAAAACCTCAACACTGTCCTGGTCCTCCATTTCCAGGGCAGCATCAACCTGATATGCGGTAACTATCCTGGATGGCCTGGTGCCAAACAGATCTCTTCTCACCCTGCTGTTGATTCCATCCGCACCAACCACAACATTCGCCCTCTCCTCCCGCAGGGAACCCCTCTCCCTGAACCTGACCAGTGCACCCTGTGAATCTGTTCTCACACCGACAACGCGAGATTCCGTGTGAAGATCAGCTCCGGAAGCTATGGCCATCCCAGCGGCATCCCTGTCGAAAACGTCCCGGTCCATGACGATGGTTCTCTCAGGTTTCCCTATCCTTATTGTGCCACCGCCCGGGAAATGGACAACAGCACCTGTGACCGAGTTCACCTCACTCCTGCTCCTAACAAATGAGAAAACCCTCTTTGATACAAGACCCGAACAGGCAACCGGCTTCCCCACCTCCCTGTGCTCCTCAAGCAGAAGAACTTTGAATCCATCTTTGGAGAGCAGATGGCTCAGGTAGGAACCAGATGGCCCAGCCCCCGAAACGATAACATCGTACACGTGAGTTAATACACCCTCAGCTTAAAAATATTTAGAATCATAATTGTCCGGATACAGCCCGCTGAGATTCCCTTGAGCGATGAGGCCGAATCCACAGGCTAAGACAAAACGCCCCTCACTGATCCTGACACAAAAGCGTCAGTTGTTTTCGCATATTTACCAATTTAGGTCCGGATGTGATCGATGATTTCAGATTGTACCGTTTAAATTTAAGAAAAAATATTAAGATGCAGTATATCATGTTAAAGTAATGGATGTTGTATTGACATTTAATATCAGTGACAAGCTTTTAACGGAGTGCCGGGAGATTATCGGCGTAAATGTCTCGGTTGACCCTGAGGGCAACGGCGATATTCAGATAGTTTCCACCAAATATGTGCCCAACCAGAGAACAAAAATGGTTCAGAGCATATACGGTGGCATAGAACGCCTGAAGCTCGAAAAGCTTCCTCCCGATATAACCGTGTGCACGAATCCAGGCGCCTTCAAGAGATCCGTCTCTGAACATGCCTTTGCAATGATTCTCTCAACGATCAAGAAGCTGAACTACCACAACATCAGGACCCATAGGAGAATTTTCAAAAAGGAGCCCGAGGATACGCTGTACGGCAAGGTTATCGGCATACTTGGTTACGGCGGCATCGGATCCCAGATCGCCAGGACAGCTAAGGTTTTCGGTATGAAGGTTATCGCATACACGAGAAACCAGGTGGAGGACCCCAACGTGGATTCATACGCTATCTCCATAGCTAAGCTGATATCGCAGAGCGACATACTGGTCATCCTCCTACCATACACCCAGAAGACGAAGGGGCTCATCACCACAGATGCACTCACCATGTTCAATGGAAACATAATCGTGAACATGTCTAATGCGGATGTGGTTGTGAAGAACGACATGCTCTGGTATCTGAAGAGATACCCCGAGAAGTACTACCTGACCGATGTGTGGTGGGGAGAACCCGTCATACGGGACCAGATTCCGGATAACTGTGTTCTGACACCCCACATTGCCGGCGAGGTTCTATCTGACTTTGAAGATGCAGTTATATCCGCCTGCAGGAATGTGAAGTCATACATAGACGGGGATGTTAGAAACGCCGTTGATCTGACAGAATACCTGATGTGATCTCTCTGAATCAGAAATCGTCAAGTGTAACGCCTTTCTGACCGTAATTTTCGGTCAATTTTCCCTGTTTGTTGCTTTCCACCTGAATGAAATCACCGGATAAGCCCTCAAGGATCTTTTCCAGGGTCTCTCTGAGTCTGCGTGCATAGTACAGCCAGTCGGGCTTCTTCTCAAATGGCTCGCCCTCTATGTAGGGCTCGACCTCCTGCGGCGTTACGTTGCTGTTTGTAACAATCCAGGAAACTTTCATTCCCGGAACGAAGAGTTCCCCCCTGGCCATAAGTTTCCTGGCGGTCCTAACGTTGGCAAGAGAGTCGGCATTGGCATATGACTCGAAGTTCTTAACGGTGCGGGATATCACAAGTTTGCTGACCGGGATTGAGGGATCACCGGATTCCACCTTCGCTATGAGATCCCTGTAGAATTCAATGGCGCCTGAGATATTGCGGCTCAGGATCAGGTCAAAGATTCTCGACTGAGCCTCGCTCAGCAGATCGAATGAATCGGTTCTCCTGACCTCATATCCCCTGACAAGGATCTCACCCCTTGATTCCTCCGGATAGGCTATCTTTCCCGCGTATCTTTTCTTAACACCGTGAGAAAAGAAAGGATCGAGGATCTTCTCGAATTCAAGCAAAACACCCTCTTCTCTGGTAAGGTCCTCGCTGATTTGCTGACCGAAGTGAATGGCCTCCTGAAGGTCAGCAGCTCCAGACTCAAGAAACACACTGTCCGTATCACCGTAGATGACCCTGATACCCCTGGACTCCACCTTCTCGATTATCCGTTTTATTGTTTCTCTGGCGTAGGCTGTTATGGAGCGCCCGATATCGGGATTGGTGAACCTGTAGAAGGAGGAAGCGAGAACACCATAAAACGTGTTCATGAGAACCTTGAGCGCAGCCTGCGTCCCATCCAGAAAGAACCTTTCGTCTCCCGTGGCATCCTTCATCATTTTCTTAACACGATCGCGCTCACTCATCAGGCTGACAAGGAGACGTGGAATCAAACCTTCCTTTTTTTCGCGGGATACGAACCTAGTCCCGGCCGGTGAGACAATATCTCCGTCCGGGCTGAGCGTCGTGAAACATATATTGTATTTTATAATCATTGAGGGATACATACTCTTAAAGTCCAGCACCACGACGTTGGAATAAAGGCCGGCCCCAACTCCCTTCACGTAACCTCCCTCTATGGGGTTTCGCTTGTTGTATCGGGCGGTTACCGGAACGCCGATATTGTTCCTGTCCGCCTCCCGTATGAGAAGAGAGTCCACATAGTTGGATGTACCACCGTTGGTGACGTCCTCGAGCGGGAGTTTAGTTACCATGGACATGAACAGATTCCTGTCAACCACCCTGAGTTTTTCGTAGATCCGCAAAGTGAGGAGGGCATCCTTTATGCAGTACTCCACCACCTCTCTCGGCCTGCTCTTCCACTCTTCCTCTATTTTGAGGCGATTTATGTTATCCTTCCCCTCCCCGAGAAGAAGTTTGGATACCGCGTTGAGGGTTTCGCTCTTGGGATGCAGTATCCTCTTGACGTTCCACCAGACATCGCTAACCACCCTCCCGTGCATCTTCCAGTACTGGCCCCTGATCCTGTTCGGGGGGATCTTATCCCTGCTTATTGCGAAGAATTTTCCGAACTTCTTCATCCTCTCTTCGAGAAGAGGCATATCATAACCATCAATGTTGTATCCTATGAGAATATCGGGATCCTCCTCCTGAACGAAACTGATGAAACGATCAAGTATCTCATTCTCTGATCCCTCTATGCTCCCCGTTCTGACCTTCCCCCCGAAGGAGATTGCCCATCCTATCACAAAAATCATTCTTGATTCGATAGAATTCTCTATGTCAAAGCTGAGCAATTTCAGATCGGGGTTGAAGGGTTCCGCGTTTTCAATGCTCTCTATCCTGATAACCAGATCGGTGGTAAAGTTCTCAGCTTCGTCTGGCATCTCACTGCCGGTTACCGTCACGCACGGCGTAAGATCGAGGTCATAGATGAACCGGTGGTGAAACGGAATGTCGGCTGCAAGAACCTGGAAAGGACAGTTTCTCCTGTACTCCGGAACTTTCCATGGTGATTTTATGTAGATACGCTTCACCTTCCTCTCCGCGCCGTTGATCCAGAGCATCTTGTCCTCGTAGGAAAGGAATTCAGGATCCTCCCTGATCTCTGACATGTAGGCCTCATCAGGATCCACAACATCAAAGTAAGGCTTGAACCCAAAGAAGAGAGCAGTGACAGACCTGCCATCACTCGTTCTGCCGAAAAGCTCGACGGCCACATCGTTCCTTCTGTACGAGGCCGCAACAATTCGAAAGGTTACTTTCATCAACACATAATTGATAAGGGTGTATTTAATTAAACCGCACCGCAGTTGGTGGGATAAGAGTTATACCGTAATGCCATATCTGAAAATGATAGCATGAAAAGGATAAGATCCCGCATAGCTGAATTGCTTGAGCAGGAGGAGCTTTACAGGAATAGCGTCATAAACCTGCAGGCATCTGAAAATGTTCTTTCTCCGGAGGTCAAAAGGGCTCTGGCAACTGATCTGGCATCCAGATATTCTCACATCGATCAGAGCGGAAAAAATTCCTATGGTGGAGCCCGGTTTGCAGAGAGAATACTTGCTGAGACAACGGACCTGGCAAAGGGGGTCTACGGATCCGAATACGCGGAGGTTAGGCCCGTGGGTGGGCACATTGCAGCTCTGGCATCCCTGCTTGCTGTAACCCGCAGGGGTGACACAATAATGGCCATAGGGGAGAGGAACGGAGGATATCCGGGCTACGGGCAGAGTTACATACCGGATCTGATAGGTGTCAGAACCCTCGAGATTCCATATGATGCAGATGATCAGCAAATTCTGTATGATGCTCTCCAGAATCAGGTCAGGAAAAACAGGGTTGCAGCCATCGTGCTGGGCCAGTCAGCCATCGTGAGGCCCTATGATCTACGGGCCATAAGAGATATTGTCGATGATTCCCACAAAAACACGAGGATCCTATACGACGGATCCCATGTAATGGGGCTCATCCCCGGAAGGCAATTTCAGCCTGATGCCCTCGAGCTCTCAGACATACTCTATGGCTCAACTCACAAATCGTTCTACGGCCCCCAGGGTGGTCTGATCCTGACAAACCAGAGTGACCTTTATGAGAAGATCGAAAAACAGCTGGTGTGGAAGACGATGGACAACTACCATCCGAACAGGGTCGCTGCCCTTGGAGTCGCACTTGAAGAATTTATCGAGGGCGGAGTGGACTATGCAGCTCTCGTGGTGGAAAACAGCAGAAAGCTCGCCAGGGCACTCTACGATTTGGGAGTTGGAGTGAGGTTCCATCCCTGGTACAGCCACTCACATCAGATCCTGCTGGATCCGGGCTGGCTATCATCGATGGGTCTCAATTTCGTTGAATTTTCTCATCTGCTGGAGAAGAACAGGATGATCGTTGACAGGGATGGGCGATTGGGTACCTCCGAAATATCTCACCTTGGAGTCCGCAATGTTCTTAACATAGCCAAAGCCATTAAAGGAGCTCTTGAGGGGGTAAACATTAATTCATACGTTGATGATGTACTTGCTGAAGCCAAAGGAGGATCGCACGATGAAAGCATCTGATATTATGAGCAGGAAAGTTTCCACTGTGGATGATGACAGTCAGCTCTCAACCGTGATCGGGCAGATGACGAAGGCGAACATACACACCCTGCCCGTTGTTAGGAATGGTAGATATGTGGGCATGGTCAGCTACCGCGAGATACTCAAAAGGAGGAGCCTAACCCCCAGATCAAAGGTCATCAACTACACCATCCATACCCCCGGACTCTCAGAGGATATGGACATAAAGGATGTTGTCCGTCTGCTTGAGGATTCTGGCCTTCACGCTCTCCCCGTGATCAGGGGTGAGAGGGTTGTGGGCATCATATCGAGAACGGACATCATAAGAAATTTTGACAGAATAATGGATACGAAGTCCCTTCGCTGCAGCAGCGTGATGACATCCCATCCCATCGCACTCTCGGAGGGAGAGGTTATAACGCAGACTCTGGACAAGTTTCGCTCCCTTGATGTCTCATCTCTGCCGGTAACGGATGAGAAGGGCATGCTCAAGGGAATACTGAAATTCTCGGATATATCGGCCCATTTTGTTGAGGATAAGGAGAGGATCGGCTACGGGCAGAGAATATCTTCCAAGGAGCCGAGCGCCGTCAGGGTATCATCGGTTATGTCTCCCCCTATCTGGGTCTATGACGATGACGACCTCTCTAAGGCTGTAGAAACCATGATCAGAGAGGGTATGCATGTTGTACCGGTAACAGACAGGAACAGGATCTTGAAGGGAGTTATAGAGAACGTAGATCTGATCTCCCTTGTTTCCGAAAGAACCGCGGAGGAAGGGCTCCTCGTGAATGTGAGCGGCCTGAATTCCGAGGATGAAGCTCTCTACGACGCCGCATTCTATCTGTCCGATAAGTTCGCGAAGAAGTTTTACAAGATAACCGGGCATGACTCTGGAACCCTGAACATTCACGTAATAAAATACACAAGGGAGGGGGAGATCAAGTACTCCATCAGAACAAGGCTCATCTCGGGAAGGATCATAATGACCGTCGATTCCTCTGGCTGGAACTTTGGGAAGTGCCTCTCGGACATATTTGACATTTATGAGAAGAGGCTCAAAAAGGAGCTGGAGAAGGATTGATATGAGAGATATGATCGATAGAATACTTGATTACGCATCCTCCAGATCATCATATGCCGAGGTACGTTTTACAGAAACCGAATCCTCCGGGGCAAACATAAGAAATGGCGAGTTTACCGGCGCTACCACCGCTGTTGACTCCGGATACATGATAAGGGTTCTCAACAAGTCCATAGGGATCGCATACACCAACTCAGACAGTTTTGATGACATTAAAAAGAGCGTGGATATCGCTCTGAGATCATCTGCCAGAGAGGGAAAGCACAGCCTTAACACCGATTCCTTCGGCAAGGAGAGCTGGAGTGCCAGGGCCCTGAAAAAACCGTCTGATGTTTCCATCGAAGAGAAAGTTTCGCTGCTGAAGGATATCGATTCCCTGATGGAATCCCTTGGCTGTGGCGTCAGGATCAACTCACTTTCAGACAGCACCACGGCGGAGATATACATGAATTCAAACGGATCGCGGATTGAGGGGACCTATTCCAGGGTTGCTCTCTTTTACATGTTCGGTATACTGGAGAGCTCAAATTTCGAACAATCGACCGGTGAGTACGGAAGTACCGCTGGCTATGAGTATCTCGATTCACTTAATCTTGAGGAGATCATATCGGATGAGGCAAAGGTATTGAGAAAGGCGATCAGTGCTCATGGTGTTACACCTGGCAAAATGGATGTTGTTGTTGGTCCCGAGATCTCGGGAATCGTTGCGCACGAATCTGCAGGACACCCCATGGAATACGATAGAATCATAGGCAGGGAGGCAGCCCTTGCCGGCGAGTCGTTTCTAACCGGTAAGGATGTACCGTTCAGGGTCGGTTCAGAGGTGATATCGGTAATAGATGATCCCACAATCGAGGGTAGCTATGGCCATTATCGGTACGATGATGAGGGCGTAAGATCGAGGAGAAGGTACCTCTACCGCCACGGACTAACAGATGAGTTTATCCACAACCGTGAGAGTGCTGAGAATCTCGGTGTGAAGCCAAACGGAGGGGGCAGGTCATCCTCATGGGATGTGGAACCTCTTCCGCGCATGAGTACAACCTTTATTGAGCCTGGCGATTACTCGTTTGATGAGCTGATAGAGGATGTCAATGATGGGATATACATAAAATCCTACACGGAGTGGAACATTGATGATGTGAGGTTTAATGAGAAATATGTGGGAAAAGAGGCCTACCTCATAAAAAATGGAAGGCTCGGTGACATCGTGCGCAGGCCAACAATAGAGACCAACACGATCAACTTCTACTCGTCTGTTGATGCATCGGGTAAGGATCTGAAGTTCTTCGCTGGCAACTGTGGCAAGGGAGATCCTGAACAGGCCGTGCCGGTGTGGATGGGTGGCCCTCACATAAGGCTCCGCGGCCTCTACATAAGGTGATTTAGATGGATACTGTTGACAGAATATATGGATACCTCAACAGAGAGGGGGTTCGGGATATAGTTATTGTCAGAACAAGGGATGAGACAAGGCAGCTCCGGTTCTCAAACAACAGAAAGGATCTGTTCAATGTCTGGGACGAGCAGTACATCTCTCTTTTTGGCGCTCTTGGAAAGAGGGTTGGCTCGACCATCGTGAGGCCGCACCTGAAACTGGAACCACAGCTTGATGCTTTTATCTCGCTTCTGAGGAAGCTGCCAGAGAATCCCAGCTTCTATGGCATAAATCCGGAGGTGCAGGACTATTCAAGATCATCAGCTCCGGTATGGGAACATCCGGATATAGATGAAATTGCCGGAAGGGTCATAGATTCATCCGTGGAGGCGGGTTCCAGGAGATCCACGGGCGTCATTTACTCTCGAAAATCCGAGATATCCATAAAGACAGAATTCAACGAGCATGCCTACATCCACGGGGATCTGGAGATACTCGTCCGGGCCATATCGGATTACGGTACCGGCCAGGAGTCTGTGCACTACGGCCCTGATTCCATTAAGGAAGTGGATCCAGAGGGTGTGGGCCGTGAGGCGGGCCAAACCGCAGCACTCCGGCTAAAGAGTACCGAGGGGAGATCCGGAAGGTATGATGTTCTCATGTCACCATATCTGCTGGGAAACATATTTAGCTACTGCTCTATGTACTTTTCGCAGGAATCCGTCGATACTCACCTCTCTCCTTTTGAAAGCTTGCTCCAGAAGAAAATAGGGCCGGAGGTGCTTACCCTCCACGATGACCCTGTGGATCTCAGTGGTGGAGGCTATGCTCTCTTTGATGATGAAGGCACGCTCACGAGGAAGAACACCATCATTGAGGGGGGTGTGCTCAGGACATTCCTGCAATCGTACAGCACTGCCCGAAGGCATGATACCCGTACCACTGGCAACGCCGGGATCCTCAGCCCACATGCATGGCAGCTCGAGATTGAGCCAGGTACCAGGCAGTTTTCTGAGATGCTCTCGGAAATGAAAAATGGGCTCTACGTACTTAATGCCTGGTACACGAGATTTCAGGATTACCGGAATGGGACTTTCTCCACCGTGCCCAGAGATGGTGTTTTCCGTGTTGAAGATGGAAAGGTGGTGGAGAGGGTAGCTGGAATAAGGATCAACGCCTCATTCGCACAGTTCATCTCCCAGATAGCCGAGATATCCAGAGAAAGGAAGCGTGTAAAATGGTGGGAAGAGATATCTCCCTCCGTCATGCCGTACGCACTTGTCAGGGATGTGGAGATTTCAAGATCATTCTAACCTGAACCTCTGCTTCAGGTTGCCGAGGATCTCCACATATTCCCTCGCCTTGGCCACACCAGCCTTAACATCGGCACCGGAGAGTTCATCAAGGATCCTGAGGCTTCTCTCACGGTCCCTGAGACTGATCGACGGAACCGTTCTCTCGACAAAAAGGGAAACAACTGCAGAACCTGCGAAGATCTTTCTCACGTTTTCAAATATTTCACCGAAATGATTCAGAATGTAGTCTCTCCCCGCATCATGTGTTGACATGGGAATGAAAAGCCATGGAAGGTCCTGCGCCTTGATCAGCCCCTCACCGAAAGCAGAAACAGCCCTGTCAAGCTTCTCCTCGCCAGAGAGAAGACCAAGACTGGCGGTTATCCTCTCGCGATCCTCATCCATCTTCACCCTTCTGAGGAGATCCATAAGAAACTCCGGATCATCTCTGCTTAAGGCATGTGCATTGAGAATTGCCTGCCTCATGTCCGGATCCGCGTTCTCATAATCCTCTGCCTTTTTCGCCAGCTCGTTTGCGTATTCCCTGTCAAAGAGAATGAGCGCTTCCATTACTGTGCTTCTGGCTATTGTTCTGGAAGCTGGCTCATTCTCGCGCTTGGGTCCAAGGTCTTTCAGAATATTCTTCAGGTAGTTGGCTCCCATCGACACAAAGGCCTTCTGTTCCTTTCCGAATGTGTACAGGAGATGAAGCTGCTGGGCAATGGTCCGAATCACAAAATCATCGCGTGAGCCCATAAAGAATTTTAGCCTACGGATATAACCATCACTTTTTATGAGGCCTGATATGAGGAAGTTGAGGTTATCGTCCAGTATTCCCCATATATCATAGTGTGAGAGCTTATCGACCGACCGGGAAATATTCTCCATCAGATGATCATCATAGTAGCACCTGTAAAAACCTGTTTCGTCCCTGTTTAGCTTAATGAATCCATTGATCTCAATATCTCCCTCGCGATCCTCGAGCAGGAACGATTCCGTCCCGTTCTCGCGAAGAACCGTAACGGGCACCTTCCACGTTTGATCCTGAAAATCACCCAGAAGCTTGAACGGCTTTTGGGTGAGGTGAAGCTTGCCATCTCTCTCAGTCACTGTTATGACCGGATAGCCTGATTGTTCAATCCATGATGCCATGACATCCGTGATCCTGAAATCTGAATGGTTGTCAAGCGCTCTCCAGAGATCCTGGGATGTTGCATTCCCATACGCATGCGAGGAGAGATATTCTCTTATGCCTTCTCTGAAGTTACCCTCTCCCATAAATGATTCGATCATTCTGAGTATTGATCCACCCTTGTTATAGCTGATCTCATCGAATATCTGCTCTATGGATTCAGGGTCCTTTACAGATACATGAATAGGATGCGTGCTTTTTAGTGAATCTCCCCGGAGACCACCGCTCATCTCGCCTCCGAGGTAGAGGGCCCACATATCGTAGTCTTCGTAGATCGAGTCTACAGATTTGTATCCCATGAAGTTGGCAAAGCTTTCATTGAGCCACAGGTCATCCCACCATTTCATAGTGACAAGATTTCCAAACCACTGGTGAGCTATCTCGTGAGCAATAACCATGTAGGTTGAAATGCGATTGCTCACACTGGTCTTCTCGTTCAGGAGCAGTGCGGATTCCCTGAAGGTTATTGCTCCCCAGTTTTCCATGGCGCCTGCTGCAAACTCTGGAACCGCGATCAGGTGCATCTTCTGGAGAACGTAGTCCTTGTTGAAGTATCTCTCATAGTAATCGAGAATCTTGCTTGCTGCTTTAAGCGGCTCATCGGTTGAATTCAGAAGGCCCTTCGGGGCGGCCAGTATCAGATCCTTGTCCCTGTGTTTGATGGAAATGTGATCGAAAACACCGGCACCAATATAGAGAAGGTAGGTTGACATCCTCGGAGTTCTGTAAAACTCCACGCGCTTGGTTCCATCCGTGATACTCTCACCCTTCACAGGCATGTTGGATATTGCCTCCTCGCCGGCCGGGATAAGGAGAGTCAGTTCAAACTCCGCCTTCTGGGAGGGATCATCAAAGCACGGAAATGCGTAGCGGGCACCGGTGGCCTCGAACTGTGTGGTCACCATGGAACCCTCAGGACGTTTGACCAGATAGAGCCCCCTGAGTGCCTCTGAATATTTTCCCTCAAAGCTTATGTAGAGATCAACAGGACCATTGGGTTCCGTAAGAACCGTCAGTTTATCGTTCTCATGGGTGAATTCAACAGGGTTGTCGTTGATTCTCACATCCCTTATGACCATATCAGCCGCATCGAGAATCAGCTTATCCGCATAGTCTGCCAGATAGATTGTTTCCTCACCACTAAAGTTCTCCCCTCTTTCCCTAAGATCAAGCTTCAGAGCGTACCTTTCGATTTTCATAATGAGACCCTTGGAAATATTAATTTTATATTAGAATATTGGTACTGTCCAGGTTGATGTGAGAGCATGATACCATGAGCGCCCGAACAATTGTGAGAAAAACGGACCAGTTGAACCCATCGCGTGAGGATATCCGTCTCGCGGCATCGATCATCAGGAGTGGAGGCACGGTTGTGTTCCCCACAGAAACGGTCTACGGAATAGGGGCCAATGCCTACGATGAGAAAGCATGCTCACAAATATTCAGGATCAAGAAGAGACCTCCTGATAATCCTCTCATCGTTCATGTTAAGGATGTGGAGATGGCATCTTCCCTTGCCAGGATGGATTCCCGAACCGTTGAGGCTCTCAAGAGATCATGGCCCTCGCCCCTCACCGTTGTAGTGAACTCTCTCGGAAACCTACCAAACGTTGTCACAGCCGGCCTCGATACAGTGGCCCTCAGATCTCCGGCCAATCCTCTGGCTCTGGCCCTTATAAGTGAATCCGGTGTTCCGATCGCAGCTCCGAGTGCAAACATAGCCACGAGACCAAGTATAGTGCTCTCCAGCGAGGCGAAGGAGGAGCTCATGGGAAGGGTGGACTTCATCTTTGATTCCGGCCAGACTTTTTTTGGCATTGAATCCACAATAATAGACGTTCGGGGGGATGTTCCTGTGATCCTCCGGCCGGGGGCAATTGGACCGGTGGAGATACGCCACATTTTCGGGAGCGTGAGGTTTAACCATGAACCTCCGGTGCATGAAGAGCAAATTCCCCTGGCTCCGGGGATGAAGTACCGTCACTACGCACCCAGAAAACCGCTGTACCTCTTCGAGGATCCGTATGCAATGATAACATACTGCAGAAATCGCAGAAAGGATGACTTCATCTCTCTCGTTTCTGCTGAGATGGCACCAATGGTCCCGGGTGAGAAGATAATCCTTGGCAGTGAGAAGAATCTTTATGAGATAGGGAGAAACCTGTTTCATTCCCTGCGCGTTGCAGACAGAACCGAAAAAGAGATCATCCTCGCCCATGCTGTGGAGGAGAGAGGTATTGGCCTGGCAATCATGAACAGGCTCAGGAAAGCAGCAGAGGGTGGAACACCGCCAGATTGAGTTTCCTGGATCTGGAGTGTTAAGCCATTCGGGAGATACGAACTTTTATCTTTGTGAGCGGTATGTTGTGGTATGCCTAAGGTGGCCGTTATAATGGGCAGTACGAGTGATTATGACATCATGAAGGTTGCCATAGAGACGCTGGGCAATTTTGGAATTAATGTCGTTTCAAGAGTGATATCGGCCCACAGAACACCAGATGTTGTCATTGAGTTTTCAAAGGGGGCAAAAGAGGAGGGTATAGAAGCCATCATCGCTGGCGCGGGGCTGTCAGCCCATCTGCCCGGAATGGTGGCCTCTCTTACAGATCTGCCGGTGATCGGCGTTCCCATTGCCGGGAAAAATCTGGGCGGGATAGACTCCCTCCTTTCCATGGTTCAGATGCCACCCGGAATACCTGTGGCAACCGTTGGGATAGGAAACGCCAAAAATGCAGCTCTCCTGGCCATAAGAATTCTTTCCCTGAAGTATCCGTATCTCGAAGAAAAGATGAAAGCTTTTCTCGAGGAGCAGCGAAAGAAGGTGCTCGATGCACGTATCCCGGGGTGAGCGTTCCCGGCCAACAGGAATCTTGGTGCATTCACTGAAAAAGATTACGTATGGCGGGAAAGCTGTCATTAGTCCGCCGATTCAAGAAGTGCGTGCTCCCTCTCTCTGAGCTCATCTGAATTGGGGTTCACTTTCAAAGCTTCCTTCAGTTCAGCGATGGCCTCATCGTTCCTTTCCAGGCGCGTGAGGATATCTATTTTTATGATGCGGTACTGGGTGTTTCCCGGAACAAGCTTGATAAGCTCATCTATATCCGAAAGCGCATCCTGGTCTCTTCCAAGTTCAAGGTACACCTGCGCGCGCTTGTACAGAAATATCTGGTCCACGCTGTTAAGTGAAACTGCTCTGGAATAATCATCCAGCGCCCGATCGATCTCTCCCATCTTATAGAGGGCATTTCCACGGTTGTAGTAAAAGTCCGGGATGTCGTCCTCAAGCTCTATTGCCTTAGAATACGATTCCACGGCATCCTCGAGGCGCTTCATATCCTCAAGGGCGGCTCCCTTTGCATTGTAATAGTCAGAATTAGCAGGATCGATACCAATGGCAGTGTTGAAGTCATCCACTGATTTTTCCAGCATCTTCAGAGAGTAATAGGCAAGCCCCCTGTTGTAGTAATAATCGGGATCATTACCCACGAGATTGATAGCTTTCGTGTACTCCTTTATCGCATCTTCATATCTTCCAAGGTTGAAAAATGAGATACCCCTCTCGTTGAGATCGTCTGCTTTATCCGTCCTATCCATGGGAATCTCTTCATCAGGCACATCATCAAAAAGTATGAACGATATTTAATTTTTCTCAAGTGTTGATAGCAACAGCAAAGATCAGAAATCCTCGATCCTTTTTGAGAATTTGTCAGCAAGCATTCTCGTGTAGGTTTTCCACCTCTTTCTGACAATGTGATCTATATTCGTGCCCTTCTCAAGGGCGTCCCTGAGGAAGGCAATTGTTTTGGGATCCGATGGATAACCGCTTCCGAAATCGCCATACACCTTATGAAGCTCTTTGATTCTTCTATCCCTGTGCACCTTGCTCACGATCGATGCCGCTGAAACCGCAGGAACAATCGCATCAGCACCGTGGAGGCATATAACTTCGGTTCTGGAATAACGTGACAGAGCATCACTTCCACGAGCCTCATCGGTATCAAAGCAGTCAACCACAACGGGATGCTCTGCATACTCCAGCAACTTCACGGCGTAGCGAAACTCAATATCGTTCAGATTCATGGATTCCATCAGGCTGTTCAGGTCATCCGGCGTGATCTCAAGGTACCTCACGAGAAAATTTCCTTCCATGATCTTGCGGTATATCCTTTCTCTCGAGTTAGGTGAGAGGGTCTTTGAATCCCTGACCCCAATGAAGTTAAAATCTGCAATATCGCCGCAGACGAGAGACATAAACATCGGGCCTATGACTGGACCTCTGCCTGCCTCATCAATGCCGCATTGCTTTTCGTATCCCTTCCATTCAGGCAATTTTCTTGCACCGATCATTTTCATTTTTGCCTGCTATGATATTCTTGAACTCCTATTTTATGTTCGCTTTTCCTCTCTAGGACAGTTTTGCTGCGAAAAAATAATACTGTCCAAACCACTAAGCATATGTGGACAGAACCATTAGCATCAAAAGCGTATCCAAGTTTTACGGCAGTGTCAGAGCACTTGATAATGTATCCATGACCATAGAGAGTGGCAGGGTGTATGGAATTCTTGGGCCGAATGGTTCCGGGAAGACCACCCTCCTGAGGCTGATCGATGCCATCATTAAACCTGAGAGGGGGGAGATCCTTGTGTACGGTAACAGTACAGCTTCTTCGGAGTCAGATGTCAAGAGGAGGATAGGTTTCGTCCCAGAAACCCCTGCCCTCTATGAGTCCCTCACACCTGCTGAGTATTTTTCATTTATTGCTGCTGTGAGGGGCGTGGACCCTGAGAGGGTATCAAGAGTGAGCGGATCGCTTCTGAAAGCTCTGGAGATAGAGCGACTTTCAGATCAGTATATAGGCTCACTCTCCTTCGGAAACAGACAGAAGGTGGCCATAATATCGGCTCTTCTTCATGATCCCGAGATCATAATCATGGATGAGGGTATGAACGGCCTTGACCCAAGGAGCTCCAGGATCCTGAAATCTCTCCTCCTGAACCTTGCAGGGATGGGAAAAACCGTGCTGATATCAACACACATACTAGAGGTGGCCCAGAATTTGTGTGAGTACATCTTCATCCTCTACAGGGGCAAAATTGTTGCTGAAGGCACCGTCGAGGACCTCAGGGCCCTTTCCGGATCTTCCGGTAATCTCGAGGACGTTTTTCTGAGCCTTACCGGTTCAAGCAACATATCTGAAATAGTCTCATCACTCAAGGGAAGTTTTGTGAATGGGTAGGGAAAGCATCACCATAGCAATGAAAATAATCTTCGAACAGAGATACCAGTCGCTCAAGGGCAGCTCATCCTTTATGTCGAGATTCTCAGGAGGCAGATCTCTCAGGTCATACGTTCTCTCGAATTACCTCGCAAGCCTCTTCTCGTATACCATGTTTTCACTTGTCATATCATTCATAAAGATATACAGGGCTGGTTCGGCGGGCATTGGAACGCTAGAGGTACTTCTGTACTTTTATGTGCTCGTTGCCAACATTTTTAACTCCATCATGTACATGGATCTTCTCCTGACTGGAAGAATACTCACTCCCCTTTCTTCTCTGCCCATAGAACATCCGGAGAGATCCATCCACATCAGCTATCTTGCGTATTACGGATCCTCTTCTCTGTTTGTCGTGCTGCCGTTTCTAACTATGGATTACTTGAGAACCGGCAATTTTCTCTTTTTCATCTCAGGTACCGTGTGGCTTTTCATGTACGTGATGATAGGTTATGTGGTGGGATTGATCATCTTTCACGCTATCCTGCCCATGAGGAGTCCGGATCATCCATCTGCTCTGAAGAGTGCTGGCACGGTACTAAAGATAGTGGGAATGGTTGCAATGTTCTCCCTATTCGAACTCTGGATTTACAGTCCTTCTCTCATCCCGGCCTCCCTTGCCGTTTCATCAGCCAATCCATTTGTGCTTCTGGCTCCAGCCATCAACATCACCTTTCTTCTGGGTGCAGGATGGTCACCATCATTTCTTATTTCAACGCTGTATGCAGGAGCAGTATACATCGCTTTGATCGTCATAGGAATGATTGCCGTCTCAGGGAGGATATATATCAAATTGATAGAGGGTGTGTCAGGATCGGAAAAGAGGAGGAGAAATAACCACTATGTTAACATCAGAACAAATCATGCCACATTTCTCAAGGATGTGAGAATAATCCTGAGAAAAACCCAGTATGGTGTTCTTCTGTTCCTGCCACTCATGTTTGCTGTTCCATTCACAGTTCCCGTGGTGATCGAGAGTTCAATTTCAGGTGATTACAATGTTTTGGGAGTGTTCTACTCTCTCATGACGTTACCGGTGCTATGTGCCTCAATCTACTCTATACTGCCCCTCATATCGGAGGGTGGTGCAATCTCACAGCTTTTCTCACTTCCCGATTTCGAGAGATTCACACTGAGGAACAAGTTTCTTGTGGGAATTATGTTCTACAGTTCTATAATGATCCCTACTTCCGTGTTCATCCTCCTATTCGGAAAGTACTCCATCGAAGACTATTTGCTTTTGCCACTGAATCTCGTTTTTGCCTTTGCATTTTCATACATGAACCTCCTGAGAAGAAATCTCAGGAAGATAAACCCATACATAACAACCGTAAATGTCGATACATTCGGTGGCAGCGCTGGGCTTCTCGTGTCCTTTGCCGCTGCTCTCGCCATGATAGTGATCCCCGCTGTGGCAGGTGCGGTGATAAGCTTCAGCGCTTTCGGAAATTTTTCTGGTTCGGTAGTACTTGCCATCGATCTTGCGATCTACTCGCTTCTACTCGCCATGAGAATTCTCCTTGACTTTCTCCATGGAAGATACAGAAGGTTCATAAGATCCATGTGAGTTTCGCAATGATCTCCTAACCGGAACATTGGAACAAAAATCACACTACTCTTTTACAGTGCCACCGCGTATGGTACCAATCACCGGGTTTCAGCTAATTTGGAACGATTCAGAGAGAGTAGGTTGGATGAGATGGAGAACACAGAATGAAGATGCATCACGCTGGAGCAGGAAAAACTTGTGACAGTATCTCACAGAAAGATGGTGAATCCGATCGCATAGAAATTAATGATCAGCAGCACAGTTGTAAAAACGTTCCAGAAAGAAGACACGATTCCTACCACCTTCATGGATCTGTGCCTCACTAAAAAGATGGAGACTGTTGAGAATATCATGATCGCATAGAAAACCAGAAGCTGGAGATAGTTGTTCGAGCTTATAACTGCCAGAATGACCAGGGAAATCACCAGAACGGGAAGACCGATCCTTGTGAAGCTTTTCCTGAGACTTTTTTTGAAGATTTTTGACATCACTATCTGCTCCACTCCACTCACTAGCATAATGTTGATCAGAGAAATTATTATGAAGTTGAAGACTTCCACCGTATTGAGGCTTCCCGAAAGGGCCGAGTTAAGGGGTAGGTACTGTGAGGTTATGGCCAGAACTGAGAGATTCCGCGAAAAGGAATTTCTTTCTCCCAGAAACCTGAAGGCCACGAAGTAACTTATGAAGAAAACAATCGGTATTACTGCAGATATGAGTGGCAACCTCCCGAGTACCAGGAGAATGACCGCAACTGTTGATATCGTGAGGATAACCGAACCGCCAGAGGCACCGATCTTCTTGGACACGAAATCTCTTGTTGTGAGTTTTCCAACGTTCATCATTCGAAGGCCGGAGATCACCCGATCATACAAGAATAGAGAAGGAACTGCTACAACGAAGAGAATGAACCCGTAAATGTGGAAATAATGTGTTGTTAAAAGCGATAGTGCGAAAACATCTATCCACGAAACTGTTAGGCCATGCTCCTTTGGAAGCCCTCTCATAGCACGTCTATTTCAAGTGACAGATAAACTATTTGTTGCTGCTGGGTGAATTCATCCGCTATAAGAAATCTTGAGGAGATACATTTATATTGAACTGGAGAGGCATAGTAACCGGATACTAGCTAAATAAGGGTTATGACCTTTGCATTCAGAGGATTGAGATTTTTCCCATATCATGATTAAAAGGGCATGTGAGATTTCGATCACCTTCTCAGAATTAGTTACAACAATTCCTCATCAAGAGCGCTTAAAAAAGAGGTGAGTATAAAATTATGACTGCGCAGGTTTGATTATCGCATAGTTTGTTGGGATCTGGTATGTGTTTCCATTGATCTCTACATCCTGAGGAGTGTACCAGTTGTAAACGGTTATGGGATTACCATTGCCGCCGGATGGTGTACCTTGAT
>Ga0256829_1000354_pt1 | contig 48678 bp, 44 predicted proteins | sample 131447metaG_FD_185979 | JGI IMG/M metagenome (GOLD analysis project Ga0256829, IMG submission 185979) | Hydrothermal vent microbial communities from Lau Basin, Pacific Ocean - 131-447 | ecosystem: Environmental > Aquatic > Marine > Hydrothermal vents | place: Pacific Ocean: Lau Basin | collected... | reverse complement strand
AGCCCGCGGGTTTGATGGACTTGATGGACAGTGCTGCGCAGTCGCTTTTTATCTCTTAGATGTGGAAGATTTCAGTTTTAGAAACCCTTGATAGCACGCAGCGTTATATGCGTGAGTGCCTAGAGCGTGATTCTGATATACCTCAAGGCATGGTCGTGCGCACGGAGATGCAAACTGGTGGTTATGGCCGTTATGGGCGCGCGTGGCAATCGGCGCTTGGGGATTTAGCCTTCTCTTTTCTTTTGAAACCTGAACGTGCGCTGCGCGAGTGGGGGACATTGTCATTGGTTGTGGGGATTGCGCTGCGCCGTTGTGGCGATGGAACTGGGATGGTTTTAAAATGGCCCAATGATGTGTTGTCAGGTAGCCGTAAGTGCGCGGGCATTTTATGCGAGGTCGAGCAAGATAGCGTTATTATAGGCATTGGTGTGAATCTAACCGATAAGGATAATGCAGCGTTTTCTAAGTTCGAAACGGAGCAGGGAGCGCATGCATTGATGACGCAATTTTTACATGAATTTGACGGCCTTTATCGCGCGTGGCAGCACAATGGATTTGCGGCCTTGAAGGCGGATTGGCTTGCTTTGGCGCATCCCCGCGGCGCCGCGTTAAGCGTTAAGCAGGGTGATCAGGTGTTGCATGGCACGTTTGAGGATATTGGTGATGATGGGGCCCTCTTGTTCAAAGATGAAAAGGGCGCTATAAAAACGATCACAGCGGGTGAGCTGACAATAGGAAGCGTATAAAATATGTTTTTAGCAATTGATATCGGTAATACAAATACGGTGTTTGCACTGTATGATAACGCGGATGATATTTCGGCGATGTGGCGGTGTGAAACAATTGCATCAAAAACAGCCGATGAATATGCCGCGTTTTTAAAGCCTCTTTTCGCAATGGAAAATACATCGTTTGATGACATTTCTTTTGTGCTTGTCGGATGCGTAGTGCCTGAGGCCGAGCGTCACATTATTGGGTTTTCGAAAAAATATTTGCCGCGTGATCCTGTTTTTGTCAGTGCAGAAAATATTTCAGTTAATGTTGATTTGCCTGTTCCATCACAAGTTGGGGCAGATCGTTTGATCAATGCGGTGGCGGTTGTGCAGGATTATGCGTTGCCAGCGGTTGTTGTGGATTTTGGTACGGCGACAACCTTTGATGTGATTGGCGCGGATGGCAGTTATTTGGGAGGCTCGATTGCACCAGGTATTCGCTTGTCGATTGATGCGCTATCGAAGGCGACGGCAAAATTACCGCATGTGAATGTGGTGAAAAGTGAACGTGCGATTGCCAAAAGCACGGATGAAGCTATCCAGTCGGGTATCTTTTGGGGTTATGTTGGGTTGATCCAAGGCGTTTTGGGTAAAATCAAAAGTGAAATGCCAGATGGCGTGCGCAGCGTTATTGCAACAGGTGGCCTGGCGCCGTTGTTTGCCGATTATATTGATGATTTGGACTGCGCAGATGAAACATTAACCCTGAAAGGGTTGCTTGCAATTTATAAGGAAATGCGATGATTGAAACTTTAACGAACAAGCAAGCGCTGTATTTTATTCCGCTTGGCGGGGCCGAGCAATTTGGCGTGAATTTGAATGTTTATGTTCATGCGGGCAAGGTGCTTGCCGTGGATTGTGGATTAGGTTTTGCGGATGAGCGTTTTCCAGGCATTGACCTTTTGTTGCCAGATCCAGAATTGTTGGAGGAAAACCGCGATCAGCTTGTCGGTATGTTCATCACGCATGCGCATGAAGATCATATTGGCGCGGTCGCACATTTATGGCCGCGTTTGAAATGCCCGCTTTATGCGACGCCATTTACGGCGAATATCTTGAAACGTAAACTGGAAGAAAATGATATAAAGAAGGCTAAGATTACTGTTGTTGATCCTGCTGGAGAGATTGATCTAGGGCCGTTTTCTTTGTCATTTGTGCCTGTCGCGCATTCAATTCCCGATGCGGCTTCTGTGATTATTCGTGCAGGCGGTGTCAGTGCCTTGCATAGTGGTGATTGGAATTTAGACCCCGCGCCAGTGGCGGGAGCAAAAACGGATAAGGCGCGTTTTAAGGCGTTATGTGCGGATGGCGTTGATGCCTATATTGGCGATTCTACGAATTCTGGCGTGCCTGGGCGCGCAGGATCGGAAAGCGAGGTCGAGGACGGTCTGTACAGTGAGATCGCCAAATATCATGGCCGCATTTTTGTGACGACATTTTCATCGAATATTGGCCGTTTGATGTCGATTATGCGTGCGGCGAAGTTAGCAGGCCGTAAGGTCGCCGTTGTTGGCCGGTCGATGCAGCGCATGTTAAGCGCAGCTATGGAATGTGGTTTGATCAGTGATGATGTCGATATTTTAGATATGGACGCGGTTTTGAAATTGCCTGATGATCAGGTGATGATTATTTGCACAGGGTCGCAAGGCGAGGCGCGTGCAGCGCTGTCGAAAATTGCGCGCGGTGACCATAAGGCGGTTTCGACCAAGCCTGGTGATGTTGTGATTTATTCTGCCCGTACAATTCCTGGCAATGAGCTTGCGATTAATTCGGTGAAGAATAATTTAATACAAGCAGGTGTACGCGTTGTCACACCGCGTGATAGCCAACATAAAATCCATGTGTCAGGTCACCCATGCCAAGATGAGATTTTAGAGCTTTGGAATTGGGTGAAGCCACGTTGTGTTATCCCCGTTCATGGCGAGCGAGAGCAACTAGATACCCATGCGCAGCTTGCGCGCACGGCGCAGGTTCCGAATGTTGTGGTGCCGCAAAACGGATCAGTCATCGAGATTACAGCGCAGGGCGTAAGCATTGTTGATCATGTTGTTACAGGTTTGCTTGCTGTGGATCAAAAGCGCGTGATTACTGCGCATCATCGCTCGATCACTGCGCGGCGTAAGCTTCAATATACGGGCACGGCATTTGGTTCGATCGCAGTGAATGCTAAGGGTAAAATGGTTGGCGATCCGTTTTTGGAAACGGTGGGTTTGATTGATGAAAGTGACGATGCTGACCTTAAGATCGAAGATCATTTGTATGATACGATGATTGAGGCCTTTGATGATATGCGCGCGGCTGATCGTAAAGATGATGGCTTCGTGGCGGAGACGCTGCGCATTGCAGTGCGTAGAAAAGCTAATCAGATTCTGGGGCTGCGTCCTAAGACAATTATTCATGTGATAAGGGTATAGCGATATGGATATCCCAAGTTTGATCGTTGTGTTTGTTTGTTCATGGTGGGTATCACTGTTTACGGTCTTGCCGTTGTGGGTGAAGCGCGATGAAAATGGTCCAGAAATTAGCGGCCCTGGCGCGCCAGAGCGCCCGCATTTAAAGAAGAAATTTCTGATTACGACTGGCATAGCTTGTGTTGTGACGCTGTGCGTTTATGCTGCGATCGAGATGAATATCATGGATTTTAGTGACGCCGCGCGTCAAATGGCCGAGGAAGATTATTAAATGCGCTTTGCTTTTCTATCCATATTTTTTCTGATGAGCCTGAATGCACAGGCCGAAGTTTATACATCGTCCTTTGACATGGTGAATGTTTGTGCGTCTTTGACAAAAATCTTGCATGATTACGAGCATAAACCAGAAGCCAATGTGAATTTAAACGCCTTTGAATTTAATAAGGATGACCGCATTATCACCATTCCTATTGAAATTGAATCGTTGCAGGCCATGGGGCTTGGCGCGGCCTTGCCAGATGGGCTTGGGGCAAAACCTGATTTTGGCGCGATAGAGCTTTACCCCGATGGCCGTATTTTTTATAACGGTCAAGAGATCCAGACACAAAGTTTAAAGCAAATTTGTAATGCAGGGCAGATCAACGCCCAAGATGTTATAGAAGGATATGTTGATGAGTAAGAAAGTAAGAACCGCCGTTACCCCCACACGCGAAGAAAACTTCCCTGAATGGTATCAGCAGGTCATTAAGGCCGCTGATATGGCTGAAAATTCGCCGGTGCGTGGCTGTATGACGATTAAGCCTTATGGCTTTGCCTTGTGGGAAAATATGCTGCGCATTTTTGATGGGTGGCTAAAAGATTACGGCGTACAAAATACATCATTTCCGCTTTTGATTCCGCTAGAATATATCAGCCGTGAGGCCGATCACGTTGAGGGGTTTGCAACGGAATGTGCGGTTGTGACGCATCACCGCCTTGAGAAAAACGAAGACGGAAGTGCGCTTGTTCCTGCGGGGAAATTGGAAGAGCCATATGTTATTCGACCGACATCAGAAACCATTATTGGTGAGGCCATGTCACGTTGGATCCGATCATATCGCGATTTGCCGATGAAGCTTAATCAGTGGGGCAATGTGATGCGTTGGGAAATGCGTACACGTATGTTTTTGCGTACGTCTGAGTTTTTCTGGCACGAGGGACATAATGCCTTTGCCAATGAAGAAGAAGCTGTTGCGGATACAACGCATATTTTGAATTTGTATGATAAATTCTTTAAAGAGTATTTGGCGTTTCCTGGGATTAAAGGCGTTAAAACGCCTGATGAACGCTTCCCTGGCGCGGATGAAACCTATTGCATTGAAGCAATGATGCAAGACGGTAAAGCACTGCAGGCGGCAACGTCACATTATTTGGGGCAAAATTTCTCGAAGACATTTAATATTAAATACCAAAACAAAGAAAGTGGTGAAGACTTTGTTCATACGACATCGTGGGCGTTTAGTTCGCGCATGGTTGGCGGCTTGATTATGATGCATGCTGATGATGATGGCATGATGATGCCGCCGCGCATTGCCCCGACTCAGGTGATGATTTTGCCGATCTTACGTGACGATGCGGACACGGATAAGATTATGACACACGCCGAGGCAACAGCGCAGATATTGCGCGAGAAAGGTTTGCGCGTTCAAATCGACAGCCGCGATATGCGTACGCCTGATAAAATGTGGGACGCTGTGAAGAAGGGGATTCCATTACGCGTAGAGATCGGCGCGCGAGAAGCAGATGAAGGCACATTAACGCATGTGCGCCGCGATTTGGGACGCGATTCTAAAACAACGGAAAGCTTGAGCGACTTTGGCGCGCATGTGCAGGGTATTTTAGATGCGATTCACGATGATATGTATCAACGAGCCAAGGACTTTATGGACGCGCGCATTGTGGATATTGATGATGCCAAGGCCTTAGACAAATTGTTTAAGAAAAAGCATGATGGTTTCGCGCGTATGGATGTGGCGCAGCTGGAAGAAATTGGCGTGCAAAAGGCGATGGAGGCACACAAGCTGACATCACGATGTTTGCCGCTAGCGGATGAGGGCAAAAAGGTTCTTATCGGCAAGGCATATTAGGCGGAGTAACCTTGGATGTTTTCACCCTTTGAACGATTAGTGGCTTCGCGGTATTTGCGCTCGAAAAAAGCGGAAGGATTTGTGTCGGTGACGGCAGGATTTTCTTTTGTTGGCATTATGCTTGGCGTTGCGACGTTGATTATCGTGATGAGTGTCATGAACGGATTTCGTCAAGAACTGTTTAGCCGTATTTTGGGGCTGAATGGGCATTTGAATGTCTATGCCATCAATGGCCCTATGAATGATTACGAGTATCTACAGCAGCGCTTGCTGGCGATTACGGGGGTGGATGATGTGACGCCTTTGGTCGAAGGGCAGGCCCTAGTGTCGCAGCGTGGCCAAGCCAACGGCGTTATGGTGCGCGGCATTGAGTGGAAAGATTTTGTCAACCGTCCGATCCTGCGCGAGTCTGTTAAGGCAGGCAGTGTTGGGGACTTTACTGGGAATGTTGTTGCCGTTGGTAATAAACTGGCCGAAAAAATGGGCTTGAGCGTGGGGGACAAAATTGTTTTAACCTCGCCGCAAGTTAAGGCCACTCCATTTGGTTCTATCCCGCGCCAGCGGAGCTTTGACGTGGCGTTGGTTTTCGATGTGGGGATGTATGAATATAACAGTGGTTTTTTGTTTATGCCGCTGGAGGCCGCGCAAGTGTTCTTTCAATCGCGTAATGCTGTCAAATCACTCGAGGTTTTTATCAATGATCCTGATGATGTTGACAGGATGCGCGAGGCGATCGATATATCGCTGGGCGGGGATGCAGGCGTTTATGATTGGCGCGATATGAATAGCTCGTTTTTCAATGCCTTGCAGGTTGAGCGCAATGTCATGTTTTTGATTTTAACCATGATCATTTTGGTGGCCGCGTTTAACATTGTTTCATCGATGATTATGTTGGTGAAGGATAAAACCAGTGACATTGCGATTTTACGCACGATGGGCGCAACGCGCGGTAATATGCTGAAGATTTTTATTTTCACAGGGGCGAGCATCGGGATTATCGGCACATGTTTGGGCGCGGCGCTTGGCATTGGTCTGGCGATGAATGTTGAAAATATTCGCCAGTGGCTGGAAGGGCTTACGGGGACTGAGCTGTTTTCAGATGAAATTTATTTCTTATCTCAATTGCCTGCGGTGATTGACTGGCACGAGGTTATTGCCGTGATTGTTATGGCGCTTTTCCTTTCTGTGCTGGCGACGCTGTACCCTGCGTGGCGCGCTGCGCGATTAGACCCTGTGGAGGCGCTGCGCTATGAATAATTTTATGTTACGCGTTGAAGGGCTTGAGAAAAGCTTTAAGCAAGCAGGGCAAAGCCTGACGGTATTTAAGGACTTATCATTACAGGTGGCCGAGGGCGAAATTGTTGCCCTTGTTGGACAGAGTGGATCTGGTAAGTCGACATTGTTGCAACTGGCTGGATTGCTCGACACGCCAACATCAGGCAGTGTGTGGATCGATAATCAGCCAGTATCAACATTGCCCGAGAAAAAGCGCACAGCGATGCGTTCGCACGATATTGGCTTTATTTATCAGTTTCATCATTTGTTGCCTGAATTTACGGCGCTAGAAAACGTGGCGATGCCTGCGATTATTGCGGGTGTGAAGTATAAGCGTGCCTGTGAAAAAGCCGCACAATATTTGCAGGATTTGGGGTTGGGGCACCGTTTGACGCACCGCCCGGCGCAGCTTTCTGGTGGCGAGCAGCAGCGCGTGGCGATTGCGCGTGCTTTGATTAATGACCCTAAATTGATTTTGGCGGACGAGCCCACAGGAAACCTTGATCCTGAAACATCGGATATTGTGTTTAACTTGCTGATGGAGCAAGTGCGCATACGCCGCATTGGCGCGTTGATTGCAACACATAACCATGATTTGGCTGATGAAATGGACCGCGTTTTGGTCTTGGAAAACGGCACAGTGTCTTAAACGCGTAGTTTTGCGCAGAAGAATTGTGCTATTGCGGTGAAAAGGCTTCACAAGCGCCAAATTTCTATCCTATAACAAGATATGCCAACATCTGATCCGTTTATTCACTTGCATTTGCATTCTGCCTATTCATTGGCGGAGGGTGCAATTAAGGTTAAGGATCTTGTGAAGACCTGTGTTAAACGCGGATTGCCTGCGGTGGCGGTTACCGATACCAATAATATGTTTGGCGCGCTAGAGTTCGCGATCGAGGCCAAGAAAGCAGGCGTGCAATCCATTATTGGTGTGCAGGTCACGGTTGAGGATGACGCGCAGCTTGTATTGCTGGCGCAAAGTGAGCTTGGCTATAAAAATATTTGCCGTTTGATCAGTGATGCGTATATGCACGGCGATGCGCAAAAAGTGGTTGTCAGTTACGCGGCGCTGAAAGAATTTCATCACGATATTATCTGTTTAACGGGCGGCACAGCAGGGCCGATCAATAAGGCCTTGATCCATGGGCAGCAAGATCAGGCCGAGCAAATTATTACAGATTTAAAAGCTACCTTCGAAGGGCGTTTATATATTGAATTGCAACGCCATGGTTGGAGCGCCGAAGAGGCTGTTGAAGATGCACTGATTGATATGGCGTACGCGCATGACGTGCCTTTGGTTGCGACCAACGATTGTTATTTTATGGAGCGTAAAGCGCACGAGGCACATGATGCGCTGCTGTGTATTGCGGATGGACGTTACGTCAGTGAAGATGACCGCCGCCGCGTCACGGAAGAGCATTATTTTAAAACGTCCGAGGAAATGTGCGCGCTGTTCGCGGATATCCCAGAGGCGATTGAAAATACCCGCGTGATTGCGCAGCGCTGTGCATTTTTGCTGGAGCCTATTGCGCCGATTTTGCCAGCCTTTGATACGGCGGGTGGGCGCTCGGAATTTGAGGAATTAAAGGCGCAGGCCATCGAAGGTTTGGAATGGCGACTGTCGATGGCGGGGGAGCTGATCCACGACCATGACGAGTATATGCAGCGTCTGGATTTTGAGCTTGGCATCATCAATGAGATGGGCTTTCCAGGGTATTTCTTGATTGTCTCTGACTTTATCAAATGGGCGAAGGCGGAAAATATCCCTGTTGGGCCAGGCCGTGGTTCGGGCGCGGGATCGGTTGTTGCGTGGGCACTGAAGATTACTGACTTGGATCCGTTAGAGCTTGGCCTGCTGTTCGAGCGTTTCTTGAACCCAGAACGTGTATCGATGCCTGACTTTGATATCGACTTTTGTCAGGAGCGCCGCGAAGAAGTTATTCGCTATGTGCAGGATAAGTATGGCCGTGATCGCGTTGCGCAGATTATTACCTTTGGTAAATTGCAGGCGCGCGCGGTGGTGCGTGATGTTGGGCGCGTTTTGCAAATGCCGTATGGGCAGGTTGATCGCCTGTCCAAGATGATACCGAACAATCCGGCCAATCCTGTGACATTGCAAGAGGCGCTAGACCAAGATCCAGATTTGCGCCTTGAGATTAAAAAGGATGATACCAGCGTCCGTTTGATTGAAATCGCCTTGCAGCTTGAGGGGCTGTACCGGCATGCCTCGACCCACGCGGCGGGCGTTGTGATTGGTGATAGGCCTTTGCATGAGCTTGTGCCCGTTTACCGTGACCCGCGCTCGGACATGCCTGTGACTCAGTTTAACATGAAGTTCGTCGAGCAAGCCGGCCTTGTGAAGTTTGACTTTCTTGGTTTGAAAACGATGACGGTTTTGCAAAAGGCTGTTGAAATTGTTGAGCATACCGAAGGCAAGATTATTGATTTGCTGACGATGCCGATGGATGATGCGCCGACTTATGAGCTGATGGCTCGCGGCGATACGGTTGGCGTGTTCCAGCTAGAGAGTACAGGCATGCGCGATGTCCTGCGCAAGGTGAAACCCAACCGTTTTAGTGATATTATCGCCCTTGTGTCGCTCTACCGTCCGGGGCCGATGGATAATATTCCGACCTATGTCGCGGTTAAGGAAGGGCGCGAAGAACCTGATTATATGCACCCGCTGCTGAAGCCGTTATTGATTGATACATACGGCATCATGATCTATCAGGAGCAAGTCATGCAGGCCGCCCAGGTTTTGGCGGGATATTCCCTTGGCGGCGCGGATTTGCTTCGCCGTGCGATGGGTAAGAAAATCAAAGAGGAAATGGATAAGCAGCGCCGCATGTTTGTCGACGGCGCGGACGAGCATCATAATGTGGCCTCTGAAAAATCTGAGGCGATTTTCGATCAGATTGCGGCCTTTGCGGGCTATGGTTTTAACAAATCACACGCGGCGGCATATGCCTTGATTGCCTATTGGACGGCTTATTTGAAATGTCACCACCCTAAGGCCTTTATGGCGGCGTCGATGACGCTTGATCTTGGGAATACGGATAAGCTTGCGATCTTTAAGCAAGATATGGACAAGATGAAGTTGCCGTTATTGCAACCTGACCTGAACCGTTCAGATGCCATTTTCAAGGTCGAGGATGACGGCGTGCGTTATGCACTTGGCGCGTTGAAAGGCGTGGGCGAACAAGCCATGGAATCTTTGGTGATTGAGCGCCGAGAAAAGGGTGATTATAAATCGATCGAAGATTATGCAGGGCGTTTAGACCCGAAATCGATGAACCGCCGTCAGTTAGAACAAATGGCCAAAGCAGGCGTCTTTGACAGTTTAAATGATCATCGTGCACAGATGGCCGATGGCGCGGAAGTCATTTTAAAACATGCAAACAGCCTGCATGACGAGCGCACAAGCGGTCAGGTAAGTTTGTTTGGCGGTGATGATGGCGGGGCAGGTGGCCTTGGTTTGCCGCCGCTTCCACAAGTGCCGCGGTGGAGCGCACTAGAGCAGCTGGCCGCTGAATTTGGGGCGATTGGCTTTTATTTGTCGGCGCATCCGCTTGATGATCGTTTGGATCAGTTTGCGTCACTGGGGATTTCAACGCTTACACAAATCGAAGAAGCCTTAGTGAATAAACCTGCTGCGCGTTTTCAGGTGGGCGGCGTTTTGTTGAAAAAACAAGAGAGGATCTCTCAAAAGGGCAGTAAATTTGCCTTCCTTCAGTTATCAGATCCGACAGGCGTGTTTGAGGTTATGATCTTTTCCGAGATGCTTGCCGCGTCACGTGATCATTTAAATCCGGGCACGATGTTGCTTTTGACGGTTGAGGCCGAACAAAAAGAAGATCAGATCCGCTTTACATGCGGACGTATCGAGCCACTGGAAGGGGCGCTTGATAATAAGATCCAAACCGTTGAGGTTGAATGCGATCAAAATCTGAATGTGCAAGAATTGCACGAAACCCTTAGCGCGGCGCAGGGCGGCCCAACGCGCATTATATTACAGGTGATGATTGACGGCGGACGTAAGGCAGAACTCACCTTGCCGAGCCGCTATACGCTATCGGCGGAAGTGCGCGATGTTTTGCGTAATCAAAACGGCGTTGTTCAGGTGCGCGTTGCCTAAGGCATTTTTGCAAACAATCATTTGTTAAGCATCTTGTGCTAAACTGGGCTTTGACAGCGAATTTTCATAGAAATTATTGCGTTTAAATGCTTGCAAATGCGGGAAAGAAGCCTTATAACCCGCATAACGTAAAACACATGCGAGGGTTGGGCGTTGTCTGGCGACAGAGAATTACCATCCGGTGTAGGGCGATTTTGCTTTATCACGTTACCCTTGCAGAGGAAGAACCGGAAAAGGAGACTATACATATGGCACTTCCAACTTTTAAAATGAAAGACCTGCTTGAGGCAGGCGTACACTTCGGTCACCACGCACGTCGTTGGAACCCGAAAATGCAGGACTACATCTTTGGCGTTCGTAATGGCGTTCACATTTTGGACTTGCAACAAACTGTTCCTATGCTTGACCACGCTGTACAGGCTTTGCGCGATATCGTTGCAAAAGGCGGTAAAGTTTTGTTCGTTGGTACAAAACGCCAAGCACAAGAAAAAATTAAAGAAACAGCATTGCGTTGTGGTCAGTACTACATGAACCACCGCTGGCTTGGTGGTACATTGACGAACTGGCAGACAATTTCTGGCACGATCGAGCGCTTGAACACTGTTGAGAAAATTTTGAACGATCCAGAATCAGGTAAAGCTTACACTAAGAAAGAGCTTTTGATGATGACACGCGAGCGTGACAAGTTGATCTTGTCTGTTGGCGGTATTCGCGAAATGGGCGGCAAGCCTGATGCGATGATCGTTATCGATACAAACCAAGAAGATATCGCGATCAAAGAAGCTAACAAATTGGGCATTCCTGTTTTTGCGATTGTTGACACAAACTCTAACCCAGACGGCGTTGATTACATCATTCCAGGTAACGATGATGCTTTGCGTGCGATCGAACTTTACTGCAACATCTTTGCAGATACAGTTCTTGATGGTTTGCAGGCTGAACTTGCGTCTGCTGGTATTGATGCTGGTGCAGATGAAAATGCTGCCGAGGACGTTCCTGCTGAAGCGGCTGAAGCTGCTGCTGAAGAGCCAAAGAAACAAGCTAGCGCATAAGAGTGCGCTAGTCTTTTAATATTGATCGATTAAAACACTAGAGAAGGGATAATCAGATGAGCATTACAGCTGCAATGGTTAAAGAACTGCGCGAAAAATCAGGCGCAGGTATGATGGACGCGAAAAAGGCGTTGGTTGAAAATAATGGTGATATGGAAGCGGCTATTGACTGGCTTCGTACGAAAGGTCTTGCGAAGGCGGCTAAGAAATCTGGCCGTACAGCTGCAGAAGGTCTTGTGTCTGTTGTGACTTCGGGCACGAAAGGTGCCGTTGTTGAAGTTAACGCAGAAACAGACTTCGTTAGCCGTAACGCTGAATTCCAAGCGGCAGTTAAGAAGATTACTTCTGTAGCGCTTGAGACATCTTCTGTTGAAGAATTGGCTGAAGCGACTGTTGACGGTAAATCAGTGAAAGAAACTTTGACTGACTTGATCGCGACAATCGGTGAAAACATGGCGCTTCGCCGCAGCGAAGTTCTTGAAGTGAGCCAAGGTGCAGTTGTTGCATATGTTCACTCTGCTTTGACAGATGGCATGGGCGGTATCGGCGTATTGGTTGCTTTGGAATCATCTGCTGATGATGCTGTATTACAGGACTTGGGTAAGAAAATCGCAATGCACGTTGCTGCGACAAACCCAGCTGCACTAGACCGTGATAGCGTTGATCCTGAGTTGATCGAGCGCGAGCGCAATGTCTTGATCGAGCAAGCGAAAGAAAGTGGCAAGCCACAAGAAATCGCAGAGAAAATGGTTGCTGGCCGTATTAACAAATACTACAGCGAGATCTGCTTGACTGAGCAAGCTTTCGTTATGGATCCAGACAACAAAGTTGCAGACGTTGTTGCGGCCGCTGGTAAAGATGCTGGCGCTGAAATCGCTTTGAAAGGCTTTGTACGCTTCCAATTGGGTGAAGGTATCGAAGTTGAAGAAGAAGATTTTGCTGCTGAAGTTGCAAAAGTTGTTAACGGCTAACAATTTTCTTAAATGAATTTGAGCAGCCGCGTTGTAATTCAGCGCGGCTGTCTTTATATCTGATCTAATCGTGATGTTCTAAGTAAAGGTTCTGTGATGCAAAAATTTAAACGCGTTATGTTGAAAATGTCTGGTGAAGTTTTGATGGGGGACAATGAATTTGGCCTTGATCCGCAGACAGTAAAGCGCGTTGCAAATGACATCAAAGAGGTGATTGATCAGGGCGTTGAGGTTTGCGTTGTTGTTGGCGCAGGCAATATCTTTCGCGGCGTTTCTGGCGCAGCCGAAGGTATGGACAGAACAACGGCAGATTATATGGGGATGCTGGGCATTTGTATTAATGCGCTAGCGCTTCAAAATGCGCTTGAAACGATGGGTGTCCACACCCGCGTGCAATCAGCCATTCCAATGGATACAGTGTGCGAGCCTTATATTCGCCGCAAGGCCATGCGCCACATGGAAAAAGGCCGCGTTGTTATCTTTGCGGCGGGTACGGGTAACCCATATTTCACAACGGACACAGCCGGAACATTGCGCGCATCTGAAATGGACTGTGATGCCATCTTTAAGGGCACGAAGGTTGATGGCGTTTATGATTCTGACCCTCAGAAAAACCCAGATGCAAAACGCTTTGAGAAAATTTCGTTCATGGATGTTTTGACGAAAGACTTGAAGGTTATGGATGCAACAGCGATTTCGCTGGCGCGTGAGAATAATATTCCTATTGTGATCTTTTCTGTGCGCGAGCCTGGAAATTTTGCTAAGGTCGTCAAGGGCGAAGGACGCTGCACGGTTGTGTCAAACTAAGCATGATGGCAAACTGGTTATAAGAATATAAGGAAGAAACAGAATGACTTATAATAAAAACGATATTAAACGCCGTATGGATGGCGCAATTGAGAACCTACACAAGGAATTTGCAGGTTTGCGTACAGGACGCGCTTCGGCAAGTTTGCTTGACCCTGTGATGGTTGAGGTTTACGGATCGAAAATGCCTTTGAATCAGGTTGCGACGGTGTCGGTTCCTGAATCGCGCATGCTTTCTGTTCAAGTGTGGGATGCGAATAATACAAAGGCCGTTGAAAAAGCGATTATCGAGGCTGGTCTTGGATTGAACCCACAAACAGAAGGTACAACGCTGCGTTTGCCTATTCCTGATCTGACAGAAGATCGCCGTAAAGAGCTTACAAAAGTTGCGAGTAAATATGCTGAGAGCACGCGCATTGCCATCCGTAATGTGCGCCGTGATGGTATGGATGCGATTAAGAAAGACGAAGATTATTCTGAAGACGATAAAAAACGCCTTTCTGATGAGGTTCAGAAACTGACGGATGATGCGGTTAAGCAAGTTGACGAGACCTTGGCTACAAAAGAAAAAGATATTATGACGGTCTAATGCCTGCCGATTTAAAGCAACCACGCCACATAGCAATTATTATGGACGGGAATGGCCGATGGGCGCAGGCCCGTTCTTTGCCGCGCGTGGCTGGTCATAAGCAAGGCGCGGAAGCCGCGCGCCGCGTTGTGCGCGCCGCCTCAGAGCTTGGCATTGAATATCTGACATTGTTTGGTTTTTCTTCCGAGAATTGGAGCCGCCCCGAAGGCGAGATTAAAGAGCTTATGAATTTGCTGCGTTATTATTTGCGCGGTGAAACGGCAGAGCTTCATAAAAACAATGCACGTTTGCGTGTGATCGGTGATCGCAGTGCCTTTGATCAGGATATTATTGATTTGATTGATCATGCAGAAGGTCTTACGCAGGGTAATGACGGCATCTGTGTGATGATTGCTCTCAATTATGGTGGCCGTAATGAAATTTTAAGCGCCGTGCAAAAAGTAGCGGATCATGCCGCCGTACAAGGGCATAGCGAAGACAGCGCCAGTATGTTTGAGCAATCCTTGATGACAGCAGGCGTTCCAGACCCTGACCTTTTGATCCGCACCAGCGGCGAGCAGCGCATTAGTAACTTTTTGCTGTGGCAATGTGCGTATAGTGAATTTATCTTTACTGATATTTTGTGGCCAGATTTTGATAAAGCGGCACTGGAAAGTGCGCTGCAAGAATTTGGCGCAAGAGATCGTCGTTTTGGTGGACTCAGCCAATCTTCATTAAAAAATTAATCATACGAATAAATTAAATAGGAACAGTATTAATATGGGTGGCATTCAGACACAAAAGGTTCTGAAACGGGCTTTATCTGCGGTTGTGATGATTCCGTGTGTGTTGCTGATTATCTGGCAAGGCGGATATCTTTTTGCAGCCTTTGTGGGATTGCTGGCGGGGCTTGCACTGACTGAGATGTGGAAGATGGCCGCGCAGGTTAAGCATAAATGGCTGCTGTTTGCTGCGATGGCTGTATATATGATCGGCGGCGCGGTCTTTTGTTATCATTTGCGTGATGTGTATGGCTTTGAGCTGACGATTTTATTTTTTGTTGCCATGTGGTGCAGTGATATTGGCGCCTATTTTTCGGGTAAGTTTATTGGCGGCGCCAAAATGTCACCAGGCATTAGTCCGAATAAAACATGGGCGGGATATGTAGGTGCGCTCGTTTTTCCTGCGTTGGTATTATCTGTCGGTATGTTGATAGTTAATCCCTTTATCATTGCAGGCGGTTTTGCCCTTGGGATTGTAGGGCAGGCGGGCGATTTGCTGATTTCCTTGATTAAACGTGATGCGCATGTGAAAGATACGGGTGATTTGATCCCGGGGCATGGCGGCGTTTTAGACCGCATTGATTCACTTATTCCTGCGGTGATTGTGTATCTAGCCTTGATTAAGATGGGCATTGTTGGATGAGCCCTAAAACCATTCACATTCTTGGCGTAACAGGATCGATTGGTGAATCAACGATGGATGTCGTCCTTCATCAGCCGGAAATGTTTGATGTGTGCGTTGTCAGCGCACATAATAACGTCGCGCTTCTGGCCGAGCGTGCCATTTCTTTGCATGCAAAAGTCGCGGTGATCGGTGATGCGGCGCTTTTACCGTCGTTGCAGAAATTATTGTCAGGTACCCCGATTGAGGCGAGCAGTGATTTGATTGGTGCGATTAAAGCGCACCGCGCAGACATGACGATGTCAGCGATCACAGGTATGGCTGGGCTAGAGCCACTTCTTGCGGCCATTGAGGTGAGCGCATCTGTGGCCATCGCAAATAAAGAGCCATTAGTTGCGGCAGGAGCGCAGGTTCTTCAGGCCGCGCAGGATAGTGGATGTCAGATCCTTCCCGTGGATAGCGAGCATAATGCCATTTATCAGGTCTTTGATGGCGCGCAAAAACAAGCGATCGAGCATATTGTTTTAACGGCCTCAGGTGGCGCCTTTCGTGACTGGACGATCGATCAAATGGCGACAGCGAAAAAAGAGCAAGCCTTGAAACACCCGAATTGGTCAATGGGGCAGAAAATTACGATTGATAGTGCATCGATGATGAATAAGGCGCTTGAGATTATAGAGGCGGCGGTTCTTTTTGGTCTGCGCGCGGATCAAATTCAGGTGCTTATTCATCCGCAATCTATTGTCCACGGCATGGTTGCGTACCAAGACGGCTCGGTCTTATGCCAGATGGGCGCGAGTGATATGCGCACGCCGATTGCGAATATCTTGGCAGGCGGTGCGCGTTTAAAAACGCCAGGTGAAAAACTGTCGCTAGAGGCGATGAGCCATATGAATTTTACGCCCGTTGATTATCAGAAATACCCGGCGGTGCAGCTTGCCTATGATGCGCTTGCGATGGGGCAGTATGCGCAGGTGGCCTTGAACGCGGCCAATGAGGTTGCCGTTCAGGCGTTTTTAGAGGACGAAATTGGATTTTTGGATATAGTCAAAGTGAACCAAGCCGTCATGGCAAAGGCGCCGCCAAGCCATTTATCCAACGTTAGCGAGATCATTGCCTATGATAAGGCTAGACGCGCAGAAGCAAAAGCATATATAGATAAAGACCTTGCATGGTAAAAAGGAAACACAATGGACTTCTTTAATTTATTTAACACAGTTGGGCAAAATATCTGGATTTACGGCGGATCATTTTTGCTGGTCTTAAGTGTTTTGGTATTTATCCATGAATGGGGTCACTACATTGTTGCGCGTATGTGCGGTGTACGTGTTGAGATTTTCTCGATCGGTTTCGGGCCAGAGCTATTTGGCTTTGATGATGCGCATGGTACGCGGTGGAAATTTTCTCTCGTCCCGTTGGGCGGGTATGTGAAAATGTATGGCGACGCAGATCCTGCGAGTGCAGGACATGAAGACGCGGACGCTATTCCCGATAATAAACGCCACGAGGCCTTTTTCGCAAAGCCAGTTGCGCAGCGCGCCGCCGTTGTGTTTGCCGGGCCAGCCATTAACTATGTTTATGCCATTATTGTTATGGCCTTTGTTTTTGCGTTTAATGGTCAATCCTTAACGCCGCCATATGCAAGCGCGGTCGTTGGCGGTAGCGCCGCAGAAACCGCGGGCTTTATGCCGCATGATGAGATTGTCGCCATTAATGGTCAAGCCGTGCGCAGTTTTGAAGACATCCGCAAGTCTGTTTTAGTTGGTTTGGATGAAAAGCGTATCTTTACAGTTGTTCGTGATGGCCAAGAAGTTGATTTGATCGCGTATCCTGACAAGAAGCAGGAAGAAGACCGTTTTGGGTTTTCAAGCTCGCGTGGTTTTCTTGGCATTACTGGCGCGCAGCACGCTGTTTTATTAAAAACAATTACCAGCGTTGATGGTGCGGCTGTTGAGGGTGTTGATGCCGTGCGCGCAGCCTTGCGAGATAAAATTGGCGGCGAAAAACCATTTTGGATTGGCGTTGACGGCGATGACCGTTTTCTTGTTTCTCCGCAACGTGCGATGAACGCCGATTTTGATAATCAGGATTATTTGGCGCTATCTGATGGGCGCGAAGATATTATCATGCAGTATTCGCCGCTTCAGGCGCTTGGCCATGCAACGGTTGAGGTATGGAGTACAACGACCAGTACGCTACAGGCACTTGGCCAAATGTTTACAGGTGCGCGCAGTGCAACTGAACTAGGCGGGTTGATCCGTATTGGCGCTTTGGCAGGCGATATCGCGCAAAAAGGCTTTATTGCGCTTATTATGTTTTCGGCGCTTTTATCGGTGAATTTGGGGCTTTTGAACTTGTTCCCAATTCCTGTGTTAGACGGTGGTCACTTGGTGTTTTATGCCATTGAGGCCGCCAGCGGTAAGCCGGTATCAGAAAAGGCGCAAGATATCGCCTTTCGCTTTGGTTTTGGATTTTTGATAGCAGTAATGGCGTTCGCAAATATCAATGATATTGTGCAGCTTTTCCTGTGATTGGCTAGTATTGCATAAGGGAATCAGGCATTATTCAAACTCTGGGCTTGTTCAAGGCCGTTTTTTCATGCATATATACAAACGTTTAGAGCAAAAAATATGAAATTTATGTGTCGTTTTTTATCAGTTTTCTTGATTGTGCTGGCTTTTACACTGCCTGCAATGGCTGCGCCTATCTTAATTAAAGATGTGCAAGTCGAAGGCTCTAAGCGGGTTGAGCAAACAACGGTCCTTTCCTATTTAGGTGTTGAGCCTGGCCAGAGCGTTGAGCGCCGCACGCTTGACCGCGGTATGAAGGCATTGTTCGCGACAGGGTTGTTCGCGGATGTTTCTATGCGCCAAGAAGGTACAACGTTGATTGTATCGGTTATTGAAAACCCTGTTGTAAATGAAATTGTGTTTGAGGGTAACGATGCCCTTGATGATGATGAATTGATGCTGGAAATCGCGATGCGTCCGCGTCAAATTTTTACGCGCACAAAAGTGCAATCAGATGTAACGCGTCTGTATCAGATTTATCGCCGTAATGGCCGATTTTCTGCGGATATTGAGCCTAAGGTTATTAAGCTAGATCAAAATCGTGTGAATTTGGTTTTTGAAATTGATGAAGGTGACATTACCAAGGTTAAGACTATTCGTTTTATTGGTAATAATGCATTCCACGATGCGGAGCTTCGCACGGCTATTAGTACGCAGGAAGCGGCTTGGTACCGTTTTATTTCGAATTCAGATCGTTATGATCCTGACCGTTTGTCTTATGATCAGGAGCTGTTGCGCCAATTTTATCTTAGCCATGGTTATGCCGACTTTAACTTGCTGTCGGCTGTGGCAGAGCTGTCTAAGGACAAAGAGTGGTTCCATGTGACCTTCACTGTAGACGAAGGTCAGCGTTACAAAATCAGCAGTGTTGATTTAGATAGTCAAATTGACGATTTGGATACGTCTGCGTTGGCAGAAACCGTCGGCGTTGTGTCGGGCGATTGGTACAGCTCTGATCAGGTTCAAAAGACAGTGAATGATTTGACTGATAAATTGGGTGATTTGCAGTATGCGTTTGTGAACGTATATCCAAAAGTTGATCGTAATCAGGACGAAGCGACGCTTGATTTAACCTTTAAAATTGATGAAGCGCCGCGCGCCTTTATCGAAGCAATTAATATTCACGGAAATGTGCGTACCCTTGATAAGGTTATTCGCCGTGAAATGCTTTTGGTTGAAGGCGACCCGTTCAACAAGTCGAAGCTTTCTCGCTCTGAGCAAAATATTCGTGATTTGGATTTCTTTGAAACAGTGAATTTTAATGTGCGTCAAGGGTCTTCACCAGATAAAACGATTGTTGATATTGATGTGACTGAGAAGTCTACAGGGGAGATTTCCCTTGGTGCGGGCTTCTCGACAACAGATGGTGTGATTGGTGATGTCGGCGTAACAGAGCGTAACTTGCTTGGTAAAGGCCAATCCATGCGCGTATCAGCATTGCTCTCTGCTGATAAGAACCGTTTTGATGTTTCGTTTGTTGAGCCATACTTTATGAACCGCGATGTTTCGGCAGGGATTGCCCTATTTAACCGCGAGACCAGTGATATTGAAAGCCGTCGCTATGATGAGCAAAATACAGGCGGTAGTTTATTTATGAACTATCCTTTGTCGGATAACTGGCGCCAGACGCTTAAATATCGTTTAGATCGTTCGCGTATTTCTGATATTCCTGATACTGCGACGCGCTTTTTGCTTTCGCAAGAGGGAGAGCGGACAACATCAGCGATTTCTCAGCGCGTGGTTTTTGATGACCGTAATAGTAAGCTATTCCCAACAGAGGGTAAGACGTTCTGGTTTGAAACTGAACTCGCAGGTCTTGGGTTTGATTCTAAGCACGTATCTGCTGTGACTGGTGTTTCTTATTACTATCCAGTTATGGAAGATGTAACGTTTAACTTGCTTACGGAAACGGGCGCTATTCAAGGTTATGGTGATGAAGACGTAGAAGCGAGTGAGCGTTTCTCTCTTGGTGGTTCGACCTCCTTCCGTGGTTTTGAACGTTATGGTGTTGGACCTCGTGATTTGATTGGAAGTGATGACCTTGGTGGTAATTTATTCTACCGTGGCACGGCGCAGGTTGATTTTCCTTTGGGCTTATCTGAAGAAGCTGGCGTGAATGGCTTTGTTTTCTCTGACTTTGGTTCGCTTTGGGACGCTGATGAGGATTATTCTGATATAGCCAATGAACACGCGCTTCGTATGAGTGCAGGTGTCGGTGTTGCTTGGCGTTCACCATTTGGCCCGATTAGCGTATATTATGCGAATCCATTTATGGATGAGGATTATGACCAGTTAAAAGAGTTCGAAGTGAGCTTTGGTACACGTTTTTAAATAACGATTACTGGTTAGCGATATAATTAAATAATGGAAGGTGGAGTTATGTTGACGAGACTCTTTGGTGCAGTTTTTATTTTATTTTTGGCGATTGCGATGCCATCTCTTGCAATGGCAGAGCTATCGATTGCTGTTGTTGATACGCGCGTTTTATTAAGTGAATCAGATGCATCAAAAGATGTGAGCAAACAGCTTGCATCTCACCGTGAAGATGTTCTGAAAGAACTAGCAAAAAAAGAAAAAGATCTGATTTCTGAGCAAAACAAAGTCGTTGAAGCCAAGAAAAACTTAAGCGAAGATGACTTTATTAAAAAGGCAAAGGCGTTTGAGGAAAACAAGCGCGCTTTTCAAAAACTTTCAATTGACCTGAATGAGAAATTTAACCGCGCGGCGGCTGAGGCTGAAAGCAGTTTGAAGATCAAAGTAGTTGAAATTGTTCAATCGATTGCTGCGGCCAAGAATTATGATTTGGTCATTACCAAGCAAAATGTCATTGTTGGCACGAAATCAATTGACTTGACGGAAGAGGCAATGGCGCGTTTAAACAAAGAGGTTCCCTCTTATAAAGTTAAGTTTCAAAAGTAAGCGACTGAGGGGGTTATGGCGGATCCGCGCTTTTTTAAAAACACCGGCGATAAAAAGCTGTCTGAAATTGCATCTCTTTGTGGTGCAGATTTGATTAATCCTGAGAAGTACGCGGATATGGTCATATCTGATGTCGCGCCATTAGATACTGCTGGCGCACAGGATCTTAGCTTTCTTGATAACCGCAAATATAAAGATCAATTTTTGAAAACGAAGGCGGGGGCATGTTTTGTTTCACCTGCAATGGCGGAATATGCGCCTGATGGCGTTGCCCTGCTTGTCAGCGCCGCGCCATATCGTGCTTATGCTTTGGCAGCCCAGGCTTTTTATCCGCAAGGCAATCCTGCAGGTGATGAAACCGTTGTTGAAGATGGCGCAGTGATTAAACCTGGCGTTGTTTTGGGTAAAGGGTGCTGGATTGAAACAGGCGCGGTGATCGGTGAAAATGTAGTTTTAGGTGATTATTGCCGCGTTGGTAGTAACGCCGTGATTTCCCATGCGCAGCTTGGTAACAATGTTCGTATTTATCCGGGCGCAAAAATTGGTCAAGATGGATTTGGTTTTGCGATTGATCCGACGGGCTTTGTTAAAGTGCCGCAGTTAGGGCGCGTGATTATTCATGATCATGTTGAAATTGGCGCGAATACGACGATTGATCGCGGCGCGGGGCCAGATACGGTTATTGGTGCGGGGACGTGGATTGATAACCTTGTTCAAATCGGCCACAATGTGAAGATTGGGCGTTGCTGCGTGATTGTATCGCAGGTTGGTATTTCGGGATCGACGGTTTTGGATGATTTTGTGATGATGGGCGGTCAGTCAGGCGTCGCAGGACATTTGAAAATTGGATCTGGTGCACGTATTGCGGCGCAATCTGGCATTATGCGCGATGTTCCTGCAGGCGAAGAGCAAATGGGATCCCCTGCAATGCCGAGCAAACAATTTATGCGACAGGTTGCGGCCTTAAAACGTTTGATTAATAAGGCAAAATAATTTTTACTGTATTGGTGTATGAAGAAAAGGACTTATGATTGATGAGCGATCCAGTTTTACCGATTGATATTAACCGTATTATGAAGATGATACCTCACCGTTATCCAATTTTATTGGTAGACCGTGTGCTGGAAATGACGCCAGGTGAAAGCGCGGTTTCTCTGAAAAATGTAACGATGAACGAGCCTCATTTCAATGGGCATTTTCCAGGCTTTCCAGTTATGCCGGGCGTTTTGATTATTGAGGCAATGGCGCAAACTGCGGCAATTGTTGTTGTCGAGGCTTTAGGTAAAGAAGCCGAAGGGAAAGTTGTTTTCTTTATGACGATTGATAATGCACGTTTTCGCAAGCCTGTTGTGCCTGGCGACAGTATGCATATCCACGTTGAAAAAGTTCGCGCGCGCGCAAATGTATGGAAATTTACTGGCAAGGCGACTGTAGACGGCGTTGTCTGCGCCGAGGCTACATTCGCAGCGATGATTACAGATCAGGAATCATCAGCGGTTTAATTTCTTGTGTAATGCGGTGTAATAAAGCGTGATTTGTGTCGATGCTGTTGCCCCGCCATAGTGTTTTGTATGAGCTCTTCTATGATACATCCCTCAGCAGTTATTTCCGAAAAAGCGACCTTAGGTAAGGACGTCAAAATCGGCCCGTTTTGCGTGGTAGGTGATAATGTTACATTAGGTGATGGTGTTGAGCTGAAATCGCATGTGGTGGTTGAGGGCTATACGACTGTTGGTGAAGAGACTAAAATTTTTCCATTTGCGTCCATCGGTCATGCGCCGCAGGATTTGAAATATGCGGGCGAAAAAACAACCTTGGAAATTGGTTGCCGTAACGTTATTCGTGAACATGTAACGATGAATCCTGGCACTGTCACAGGAAATGCTAAAACCGTGATTGGTGATAATTGTTTGTTTATGATGGGGGCGCATGTCGCGCATGATTGCGTGGTTGGGAATAACGTGATTATGGCGAATAATGCGACAATTGCAGGCCATGTTGAGGTTGGGGATTTTGTGATTATTGGCGGTTTATCTGCGGTGCATCAATTTATCCGTATCGGTAGTCATGCGATTATTGGCGGTATGTCTGGCGTTGAGAGTAATGTTATTCCTTATGGCCGCGTTAAGGGCGAGCGTGCATCGCTTGCGGGGCTTAACCTCATCGGGCTAGAGCGCCGCGGTTTTACCAAGCTAGATTTGAAAGATTTGCAAAAAGCCTTTAATATGCTTTTCTTGGGTAGTGATACACTTGACCAACGCATTGAAAAAACACGCGCAGCATTTCATGATAATGAAACAGTGCAATTATTGCTGCACTTCGCGCAAGAGCCGTCAAAGTTTCCATTATGTCAGCCGACGAAGAAAAAGTAGATATATCTTCTGCGTCCAGCAGAGCTGAAGGCCTTCCTCCGAAAATTGGAATTATTGCTGGTGGCGGTGATTTGCCACAAAGATTGATGAATGCGTGTGATGAGCAAGGCGTTGATGTCTTTGTCGTGGCTTTGGAAGGTCATGCCGCGCCAGATGTTGTTGAAGGGCGTTATCATTTGTGGAGCCGCCTTGGCGCCGTGGGGACAATTTTAAAGGCGCTGCGTGAGCATGAAGTGCGTGATTTGGTTTTAATTGGCTCTGTTCGCCGGCCAAGCATTAGTGAAATTATGCCTGATATGAAGGCGATGGCCTTCTTTTCTAAGGCTGGGATTAAAGCGCTTTCAGGTGATGATAGCCTTCTAGTTGCCTTGCGCGGTTTTCTCGAAGAAGAAGGTTTTAACATTCACGGCGTGCATAAATTCGCCAAAGATTTATTGATGCCGCATGGCGTTCTTGGCAAGGTTCAGCCGTCAAAAGATATGTGGAGCGACATTAACCGCGGCGTAGAAGTCTCTCAAATACTTGGAAAATTAGATGTTGGGCAAGCGGTTGTCGTACAGCAAGGCTTGGTATTAGGCGTAGAGGCGATTGAGGGAACGGATCAGTTGTTGTCACGTTGTACGGCTTTGCGCCGCAAGGGGGCCGGCGGCGTTCTGGTTAAAACATGTAAGCCGCAACAAGACAGAGATTTGGACATGCCAACCATTGGCTTAACAACGCTTGAGGCAGCGCATCGCTGTGGTCTGGCGGGCATTGCTGTACATGCGGGCAATTCGCTGGTTGTGGGGCTTGATGAAATTGTTGCATTTGCCAATAAAAACAAAATGTTTGTTGTGGGAGTTGAAGCATAATGTCAAAGAAGATTTTTGTTGTCGCGGGCGAGGCTTCGGGTGATGTATTAGGGGGAGCTTTGATGCGCGCCCTGAAGGAGCAGTATGGTCATGAGGGCGTTGAGTTTGCAGGCATTGGCGGTAAGTTTATGCAAGAAGCGGGGCTTGAAAGTCTTATCCCTATGAAAGAGCTTTGCGTTATGGGGATTACAGAAGTCCTTGAGCATTTGCCACGTTTGCTGAAATTAATTCGCTGGGTTGCTGATCGCATTGAAGATTTTGATCCGGATGCGGTTGTGTTTGTTGATTTGCCTGATTTTAATTTTAGAGTTGCCAAATTAATAAAGAAAAGAGGCGGTTACCGGGCAAAGTTAATCCATTACGTTGCCCCAACTGTTTGGGCGTGGCGAGAAGGGCGTGCAAAGCATATTGCACAGTTTTTGGATGGCTTGATGTGCCTGTTTCCGTTTGAACCTGAATATTTTACAAAGCATGGCCTGAAGACGAGCTTTGTCGGTCACCCACTTGTAGAGCGTCATTGGATTGGCGAGGCAGAGCGCTCTGATGTGATGAAACGCTTTAAGGAAAAGCGTGAAGTGCCTGATAATGCAAATTTAATGGGGGTTATGTTTGGCAGTCGCGTGAGTGAATTTGAAATGCACGCGCCGATTTTTGCTGAAGCGTTGAGCATCATGCGGGAGCAAGATCCCAACTTGCAATTAGTTGTGCCAACTTTGCCGCATTTGCAGTTTGAGGTTATGTCCCTTTTGGGCCAATTGAAGATTCCGGCCTATATTGTGATTGATGAAAATGAAAAGTGGGAGGCATTGGCCTGCGTAGATGTCGCGATGGCTGTGTCGGGCACTGTTGCGCTTGAGCTTGCTTACGCAGATATCCCGCATGTTGTTGCCTATAAAACCAGCCGATTTAATTGGTTGGTGATTAAGATGTTGGTGAAGACGAAGTTTGCGCATCTGGCGAACATTATTTTGCAAAAGCCTGTGGTGCCTGAACATTTACAGGATGACTGCACGCCAGAAAAATTGGCGGCAGGTGTTACGCGTTTACGTCAGGTTCCTCAATTGGTGGCACAGCAAAAGAAGGCCTTTGCCGCGTTGCGCAAAAAATTAGGCGGCTCTGACAGCCGCCCTGGAAAGCGCGCCGCAGAGTTTGTTGCGGCGATGCTTGAAGGTCCTAATAAGTAGGCGGTTAGTCGCGATCTTTCAGATCAACAAAATCACGTTTTGCAGGGCCAGTGTAGAGCTGGCGCGGGCGGCCGATGCGCAATGCTGGCTCTTCAATCATTTCCTTCCACTGTGAAATCCACCCAACTGTGCGCGCGACCGCGAACAAAACGGTAAACATGCTTGTTGGGAAGCCCATGGCCTTCAGAATGATGCCTGAATAGAAATCAACATTCGGGAAGAGTTTTCTTTGTACGAAATATTCGTCTTCTAGGGCGATTTTCTCCAGTTCAATTGCGATTTCTAGAAGTGGATCATCTGTTACGCCAAGGTCTTCTAGAACGTCATGGGCAGATTGTTTGAGTACGCCTGCGCGCGGATCCATGTTTTTGTATACGCGGTGACCAAAGCCCATAAGACGGAATGGATCGTCTTTGTCTTTTGCACGTTCGATAAATTCTGGGATGCGGTCTTTGCTGCCAATTTCGGCAAGCATTTCCAGAACGGCTTGGTTCGCACCGCCATGGCTGGCGCCCCATAGGGATGCTATGCCTGCCGCGATACATGCAAAGGGGTTTGCTTGTGATGATCCGGCAAGGCGCACTGTTGATGTTGATGCGTTTTGCTCGTGATCGGCGTGCAGCGTTAGGATTTTATCCATAGCCTTGGCAACGACTGGGTTGACTACATAAGGCTCGGCAGGGACGCCAAAGCACATGTAAAGGAAGTTTTCTGCAAAGTTAAGGTCATTGCGCGGATACATAAAGGGCTGCCCGATTGTGTATTTGTATGTCATTGCCGCAAGGGTTGAAACCTTTGCGATAAGGCGGTGAGCAGAGATTTCGCGTTGCTCTGGGCAGTTGATGTCGAGTGAATCGTGATAAAATGCAGACAAGCCGCCGATGACACCGCACATGATCGCCATTGGGTGTGCATCGCGGCGGAAGCCACTGAAGAAGTAATTGATTTGTTCATGGACCATTGTGTGGTACGTGATTTCTTTTTCAAACCAAGCTTTGCGCTCTTCGTTTGGCAGGTCACCGTATAGGAGGAGGTATGCGACTTCGAGGAATGAGGCCTTATCTGTGAGGTCTTCGATCGTGTAGCCGCGGTGCATCAAGATGCCTTGTTCACCATCGATGAATGTGAGGCGTGATTTGCAGCTTGCCGTTGCGGTGAAGCTGGGGTCGAATGTGAAGTGTTTTGTTTCCGCGTAGAGCTTGCGGATGTCAATAACATCGGGGCCATGTGTGCCGCCATAAACCGGCAGGTCAAAGCTTTCGCCTGTGGCATTGTTGGTGAGTGTGAAGGTACCTTTTTCGGTTGTGTTGTCGCTCATGATCTGTAATCCCCTTGATGCATTTTGCAATTTTTTATCGTTTATATTGAATTATTTAGCGCAGTGATGCGGCAAGTAAAGTAAAATTGTGCCGTGCACAAATGATACGCCTTTTGCTGCGTTGTTTCAATATCTTCTGATAGTGTAGCTGTTAAATTATTGATGAAGTGTTAACGCTACATTTTCTTTTGGCGGCGATGCGATCTTAAGTGTTTTGCGATAGGGCGCTGTTTATTCTGCTGATGACGTCTTCTGTGCCGAGGATGCCTGCGGCTTCGAAGATGGAGACAGAACTTGTTTTGCCTGTTAGCGCTGCACGCAATGGCATGCCGACTTTGCCGAGTTTTCCGTCAGCATGGTCTTGTGCGAATTGCTTGAAGAATGGCATGGCGTTTTCTTTTGTTAAAGGCTCTGCACTTTCTAGGGCGCTGATCATGGCGCGCAGTGTATCGCCGTTATCTTTGATGGTTTGCGCGGCCTTGTCTTCGTATTCAAGAGGAAGGGCTTTGCAATAGAACGCGGCTTCGTCCACGAATTGCAAAAGTGTCTTGCTGCGGTTTTTGAGCTCATCTTGGCCTGCGGTGATGTAAGCAATTTCTTTGTCTGAAATTGTGAGGCCTTTTTGTTCAAATATTGGTTTAGTTAATTCGATTAGTGAATTGATATCACTTTCTTTTATGTAGTTTGCGTTTAGGTTTTCAAGTTTCGCGAAGTCAAAGTTGGCGGGTGATTTTCCTAGGCCGCTTAAAGAAAACCATTTAACAGCCTGTTTTCTTGATATAATTTCATCATCGCCATGCGCCCATCCTAGACGCAGTAGGTAGTTGAACATCGCATCGGCGAGGTATCCCATTTCTTTATATTCTTCGACGCTTTGTGCGCCGTGGCGTTTTGAGAACTTTTTGCCATCTGGTCCATGGATCAGCGGCGTGTGTGCGTAAACTGGAATGTCCCATCCCATGGCATCAATGATGACTTGTTGGCGGAAGGCGTTATTGAGGTGATCATCTCCGCGTATAATGTGCGTCACGCCCATATCATGATCGTCAACAACAACAGATAACATATATGTCGGCGTGCCGTCACTGCGCAGGATGATGAAGTCATCAATTTGTTCGTTGTTGACGCTGACCTCGCCTTGGACTTCGTCTTTGATGATTGTTTTGCCTGAAAGCGGGGCCTTGATTCGTACAACGGGTTTGATGTCGGCTGGTGCTTCGCTTGGGCTTTTGTCGCGCCAGCGTTTATCGTATGCGGTTGGTCGGCCTGTGGTCTTTGCGTCTTCGCGCATAACTTCAAGTTCTTCAGGGGAGCAGTAGCAGTAATACGCCTTACCTTCGTCGAGCAATTGTTGTGCAACTTCACGGTGGCGGTCGGCGCGTGCGAATTGGGATACGATATCGCCGTCCCAGTTAAGACCAAGCCATTCAAGGCCGCGAATTATGGCCTCAACAGCTTCTTCCGAGTGACGTTTGCGGTCAGTGTCTTCGATGCGTACCACAAACTTGCCGCCGTTTGCGCGTGCGTATAACCAATTGAAAAGGGCGGTTCTGGCATTGCCGATATGCATGAAGCCTGTTGGTGAAGGTGGAAAACGTGTCACAACACTCATGGTGATTCCTTTTGTAATTGGTTATGATTTCGGATGCGCAGTGTATTGGAACATTTTACGCTAATCAAGGACTGGCTTTGCAAGCAGGTAAGTTTGCAGGTTACGGAGGCTTTTTTATGGTGTCCGGTGTTCTTTGCTGTGGGTGTGGGTATTTATTTTATGGTGCCTGCGGAGCCTGCTTGGCAGGTTTGTGCGGGTGTTGCGCTGATACTGGGGGTGCGGTTATGGGCGCTGCGCGATGTGGAAAGTGTGGAGCGTTATATTTTGCTTGGCGCTTTATGTGTGGTTTTGGGCGTTTCTGTTGCTTATTTTCGGGCTGTAAGTGTTTCTGAGCCTTCTTTGGCGCGCAGTGATGAGTATGCCGTGGTAAAGGGCGTTGTGCGGCAGGTGGAGTGGCAATCAGATGCGCGTTTGTCTGCGCGTTTGGTTCTGGGTGATGTTCAGATTGACGGGAAATCTGGTGCGCATTTACCGCGAAATGTACGCTTGAGCGTACGGGCTAAAACGCCTTTGCCAGTCTATGATATAGGCGATTTGATTGAGGGCGGCGCGGCGTTACATACACCGTCTGATCCTGTGTTTCCAGGTGGGTTTGATTTTCGCAGAAGTTTGTATTTTAAGGGCATAGGGGCCATTGGCTTTTTCTATGGCGCGCCCGCCATTGTGGATGAAGCCGTGGATACTGTGTGGAAAGATGCTTTTCTATCATGGCGTAACGCAGTCAATATAAGGGTTTTTGACGAAGTTGATGATGTGTCCACAGGCGTTGTGTCGGCATTGTTAACGGGGCAAAAGGGAGCGATTAAAGATTCGGATATAGAGGCCATGCGTCAATCGGGGCTGGCGCATATGTTGGCGATATCGGGGCTGCATGTGGGGCTTTTTTCTGCGACATTTTTCTTTTTGGTGCGCGTTGCGCTGGCGATGGTGCCGGGGGCGGCTTTACGGTTTCCTATTAAGAAGATTGCCGCAGTGGCAGCCTTTTGCGCGGCGTGTGCTTATATGGTGTTGGCGGGGGCGACTTTGCCGACGCAGCGCGCTGTGGTTATGGTGGGGATTGTCTTTTTAGCCATTGTCTTGGACAGGTCGGCGATTTCAATGCGGCTTGTGGCCGTAGCGGCGCTTATCGTGTTAGTTCTGGCGCCAGAGAGTTTGCTTAGCATTAGTTTTCAACTGTCCTTCGCGGCGGTGGTCGCGTTGATTGCGGTTTATGATGGTTTGCGGGATTTCTTTCGCGTGCAATCGTCACGTGCGGGGACGCTGCGCCGCATTGGGCTTTATGTGGGCGGGGTTGTGTTGACGTCTTTGGTCGCGGCGGCAGTGACGGCGCCGTTTGCGCTGTATTATTTTCAGGCGATTGCGGTGTATGGCGTTTTGGCCAATGTTATGGCCATGCCGATTTTAACGTTTATTGTGATGCCGTGCGCGGTTTTGGCGCTTGCGTTGATGCCGCTTGGGCTTGAAGGCTGGGCGCTGGCGGTGATGGCTTGGGGTGCGGATCAGATTTTAAGCGTTGCGCATTTTGTGTCGGGATTGGATGCGGCGCACGTGTCGATGCCCGCGATGCCGTTTTGGGCGCTGCTTAGTTTTGTTGTGGGCGGCCTTGTCTTGTGTTTATGGCGCGGGGTGCTTCGATGGCTTGGTTTGCTGGGCGTTTTTATAGCGTTTGTGATTTACGGTGCCGCGCCGAGGCCTGATGTGATTATTGCTGCGGATCATGATATTTGGGCCTATATTTTTGCTGCGGATAAGTCTGGGGATGGCTCTGAGGATAGGACGCTGCCGACGTTGTTGAGTGGTCATGATGAGATGTTTGTATCAACGATGATGCGCGCGAAGTTTGAGCGTGAGAACTGGACGCGTATGGTGGGTGCAGCAAAATCAGATGTCCAGCATTGGCGCCAAGCAGGAGAAGAACTGTCTTGTGATGAATTTGCGTGCCGTTTGCGCGTTCGGGGCGTGCCAGTGAGTTTTGTCTATGCGAAAGAAGTTTTGCCTGAAGAATGTGCGTGGGCAAGGGTTTTGGTGACACGCCGTGCGGTGCGACGATTTGAGTGCGCGTCTGAGTATGTTGTTGATTATTGGGCTGTGCGCAGTGGCGGGGCGCATTCTGTATATGTGCGGGCGCCTGATGATATTGTCGTGCGTCGTGCATTGTCGCCAGAGAGGCGGCGTTTGTGGCGTGGCTTAGATAATAACCTGCGTGATTAGTGGTATGTGCGCATGAGGCCGACAAGGCGGCCTTGGATTTGAACGCGATGTGGTTCAAGCACTTGTGGTTCGTAACTGTCGTTTTCTGGTTCCAGTATGATTTTATTGCCAGCGCGGCGCAGGCGTTTCAGGGTCACTTCTTCGCCGTCAACCAGTGCGACGATAATGGTGCCAACGGGCGCGTTGTCGCAGCGCTCGATAATAACGGTGTCGCCATCATGAATGCCAGCAAGGATCATGGAATCGCCATCAACAGTCAGGGCGTATGTTTCCCCGCGCGCGGAGGCGAGGTCTGTTGGGATATGAACAAGATTGACTTCGTCGCGGATGGCTTCGATGGGTGTGCCTGCTGCAATTTTTCCGTGCAGAGGCACAGAGATAAATTCGCCGCTCATATCTGGTGCGTTGTTATTTGCAACAGGGGCAGGGGCAGGTTTAGGTGTGGCTTCTTCGGGCAGGCGGATGATTTTGAGGGCACGCGCGCGGTGCGGCAAGCGTTCGATATAGCCGCGTTCAACCAGGGCAGAGATAAGGCGGTGGATCCCTGATTTCGATTTCAGGTTCAGGGCGTTTTTCATTTCCTCGAATGACGGGGCGATGTCCGAGCCATCCATATGTTCGTGAATATAAAGGAGAAGGTCGCGTTGTTTGCGTGTTAGCATTCTTTTTTTTACCGTAACTTTGAAAATGTATGAACACTTTTTGTTCTACATATATTCACGGTTTGTGTCAAGTTTGTTTTGCTATTTACCGCGCAGGCTTTGTAATGCGGCGCCTATGTCGTTTTGGCGCATCATGCTCTCGCCGATGAGGAAACTGTGATAGCCGTGATTTTGCAGTGCACAAAGTGTTGCATGATCTTTAAGACCGCTTTCGGCGACTTTAACGGCGCTGTCTGGGATTTGTGATGACAGATCAATGCTGGTCTGCACATCGACGTCCAGTGTTTTGAGGTTGCGGTTATTGACACCAATCATGCGCGGTGAAAATTTGAGCGCGCGGTGGAGCTCTTCCTCGTTATGGATTTCAATCAGTGCGTCCATGCCTAGATCTGTTGCAAGTGCATAGAGGTCTTGTGCAAGCGCGTCATCCAGCGCCGCCATGATGATCAGGATACAATCTGCGCCCATTGCACGCGATTCATAGATTTGATAGGGATCGACCATAAAATCTTTGCGCAGCATAGGCAGGGTTGATACGGCGCGCACCTGTTTGAAGATTGCATCACTGCCTTGAAAATAGGGCGCATCAGTCAGGACTGAAAGGCATGCCGTACCATTGTCTTCGTAAGTGATGGCGATGTCTTCGGGGTTGAAGTCTTCGCGGATAACGCCTTTGCTGGGGCTGGCCTTTTTGACTTCGGCGATGATAGCGGGAAAATCCTTGGCGCGTAGTGCGTTGATAAAGCCAAGCGGCGCAGGCGCCGCGTTGATCTTGCTTGTGATCTCAGCGAGGGGTGCAATCGCCTTTTGTTGCGCGACATGTGTGCGCTTTTTTGCGCAAATTTCATCGAGGACATTAGTCATTGATTGCCATATCCTTTATTTCGGGGTGCGTTTCATGGTCAAGGCGTGTGATTGCAATGTAATCTTTAAACAGTTCATAGGCTGCGCCGCTATCGATGGCGGCGGCTGCCTTGGTGACGGCATCGGTTAGGGTGATTTCTGGGTCGTGCAGGTTTATCACAGCGGCGGTGTTTGCTAGTACAATATCGCGGTATGCGCCTGTTTTGCCTTCGAGTAGGGCGCGCAATGCCACTGCGTTGTCTTCTGGTGATCCGCCGATAATGTCATCCATTTTGTGCGTTTTAAGGCCAAAATCATCAGGCGTGAGTGTGCCCTCGGTAATGGTGCCTTCTTCGTCAAGGCGCGCGAAATGTGTTTCGGCGCTGATGCTGATTTCATCAAGTCCGTCTGCACCGTGAACGATAAGGGCGCGTTTTGATCCCAATCGTTTTAGAACCTCGGCAAATGTGCGGGTGAGTTTTTTATCGTAAACGCCGATGAGCTGTATGCGGGCCTTTGCTGGATTAGCAAGGGGGCCAAGCAAGTTAAAGATGGTCCGTTTGCCGATTTCTTTGCGCACGGCGGCAACATGGCGCATTGCTGGATGGTAATTCGGCGCCATAAAGAAGGCGAAGTTAAGTGCCTTGATTGCGTAGGCAATATTGCGGATGTCTGCATCAAGGTTAACGCCGAGGACCTCAAGGACATCTGCCGCACCTGATTTAGAGCTTGAAGCGCGGTTGCCATGCTTAACCATAGGGACGCCGCAGGATGCCGCAATAATGGAAACGGCGGTGGAGACGTTGTATGTGCCTTTTGCATCACCGCCCGTGCCGCAGCAATCCACTGCGCCGTAGGGTGATTGCATGCCAATGGCCTTTTCGCGCATGACCTTGGCCGCGGCAGTTATTTCATCGATGTTTTCGCCCTTATCGCTTAGCGCTATGAGGAAGATCAGCAAATCATCGTGAGAAACGTCGCCAGACATGATGGCGTTCATTGCGGCGATCATTTGGTCTTCGCTGAGTGATTGGCCGTTTTGAAGGGTTTTTATGCAGGTATTAATCATTGTTATGAATGTAAGCGGGGGTTACTTCGTTGTGTTGATGAAATTTTGCAAAAGCGTGTGCCCATGCTCGGTCGCGATGCTTTCTGGGTGGAACTGTACGCCGCAAATGGGCAGGGTTTTGTGCTGAACTCCCATGATGATGCCGTCTTGTGTTTGTGCGGTGACCTCTAGGCAATCTGGGCAGGTGTCTTTTTCAATCACGAGCGAGTGATAGCGCGCAATTGTATAAGGCGAGGGGATGTCCGCGAATAGCCCTGTTTGTGAATGGGTGATCTCAGATGTTTTTCCGTGTAGCGGCGCAGTTTGTACGATTTTGCCGCCAAAGGCCTGTCCGATAGTTTGGTGGCCAAGACAAACACCAAGTAGCGGAATGTTGTGCTTGGCCGCCGCGGCAACGCTCGCAAGGCAAATGCCTGCATGGTCGGGGTCGCTGGGGCCGGGGGATAAGACTATGCCACTTGGTTTGCTGGACAAGACTTCGTCCACCGTGATTTTGTCGTTGCGGTGGATTTCAAGCGTGCATCCCAAATCACCCAGATATTGGGCGATGTTGTAAGTAAAGCTGTCATAGTTATCAATAAGAATAATCATCGCATTTCTTATAATGCATGGCGTTTGTGTGCTTCAAGCTTTATTGTTTGGAATCATGGTATTGCGTCATAGAAAACCGCATGGAAATGCGAAGAAAACCTTGCTGATCGTTGGTATTGGCGGTTTTTTAATGTTGATGATTGATTTGTTCTTTTTGGGCGGAATCAATTATATACGCTTTCCATCGTCGTCGGGCAGCTTTGATATTGTTGAATCGTATGTGCCTGTTCCCGTTGAGGATTACTTTAACTTGCCGCCTGAGGCCGTTAACGCGCCCTTGCCTGTGGTTGAGGATATGCTCTCCCCTGAAGATATGCCAGAGCATGATAAGGCGGAGCCTGACGCCGCGCTTGAGATTGTGCCGTTTGCTCCATCGCCAGAGCATGCAGATATAGATATATTAAAGTGGCAAGAGTATGCCGCCGCCTTTGAGCCTGCCGCTGGCAACAGTAAGGCCAAGGTGATTATTATTATTGATGATATGGGGCTGAGTAAGGCACGATCATCTGCCGTTGCCGCCTTACCCGCGCCGTTAACACTGGCGTATTTGCCGTATGCGCCGCATGTGCGCAAGCAAGCTGCAACAGCGCGCGCTTTGGGACATGAGCTGATGATCCATACGCCAATGGAGCCCATGAACGCAGATCAAGATCCAGGGCCGATGGCTTTGATGGATGAGATGAGCGCAGAGCAAGTTGATGAAAATTTGAAGAAAATCTTCGCAAGCTTTGATGGTTATATTGGCATTAATAATCATATGGGCAGTAAGCTCACCCAAAATTCACGCATCATGCATCAGGTCATGCAAGCCTTAAAAGAAAAGGGGCTTGTGTTTATTGACTCGAAAACGATTAGCAGCTCTGTCGCGGCTGATATTGCCGCGGAAGAGGGGATCTACTATGCGCAGCGTGATGTTTTTCTTGATCATGAAGAAACGGTTGAATTTGTGATGGGTGCGCTTGAGAAACTGGAAGCTATCGCACATCGAAAAGGATATGCCATTGCCATTGGTCATCCAAAGGATGTGACGATAGAGGCCTTGCAAAAATGGTTGCCGACGCTGGATGAAAAGGGGCTAGAGCTTGCGCCTGTTAGCGTTGTTTTGAGCGTTCAATCGCAAGTTGCGCAGCGCTAATAACGGCTTTGGCCTTGTTGACAGATTCTTGATATTCGAATTCTGGGTCGCTGTCGGCGACAACGCCGCCGCCGGCCTGTACATAGACTTTGCCATCTTTGACAAGCGCGGTGCGCAGTGCGATGCAGGTGTCGATATCGCCATGCGCCGAGAAATACCCAATTGATCCTGCGTATGTTTTGCGCTGGTTGACTTCAAGTTCATCGATGATTTCCATGGCGCGAATTTTTGGCGCGCCGCTGACTGTGCCTGCGGGGAAGCCTGAGAAAAAGGCGTCGATGGAATCTTTGTCCACAGACAGGCGGCCTTCAACGTTGGATACAATGTGCATAACGTGTGAATAACGTTCGATTATGAAGCGATCTGTGACATTTACGCTGCCATATTCACTGATACGTCCAACATCGTTGCGCCCGAGGTCGAGGAGCATTAAATGCTCGGCGCATTCTTTTTCGTCTGCTAGTAATTCTTCGGCGAGTGCTTTGTCCTCTGCGGGGGTTGCGCCGCGTTTGCGCGTTCCGGCGATCGGGCGGATTGTTACGGTGTTATCACGCACGCGCACCAGAACTTCGGGGCTGGACCCGACAAGAGCAAAGCCGTTTAAGTTAAGGTGGAATAAAAACGGTGATGGATTCAGGCGGCGCAAGGCACGATAGAGATCAAATGAAGGCAGGTCGAAAGGAACCTCAAAGCGTTGGGCGATAACACCCTGAAAGATCTCACCTTGTTTGATGTATTCAATTGTTTGATCGATGGCCTTTAGATATGTGGGTTTGTCAGTATTGGATACAGGCGTTAGGGGCTGAGTAATGTTACTGCGTGCGCTCAGCAGGCTTTCATTGATGCGCGCACCTAACTTATCCACGATTTTATCCAGATCACCTTTAATTTCTAAAAGAGCTTCTGAAGCGGTTTTTTGCGTATTGTTCACATGGTTATACACAGGCTTTGCAAGGCAAATCATGTTTTTGACATTGTCGAAGATCACTAATGTTTGCGGACGAATTAAAATGGCATCAGGAACATTCAGGTCATCTGGGTTGTTGTTTGGGATGTCCTCGATCCAGCGGATTGTGTCGTAGCCTAAATAGCCAAATAAGCCTGAAACTGCCATTGGTGGCAGGTCAGCGGGCAGTTCGGCGTCAATATGGCATGCCTGTATATAGGCGCGCAAAGACTGTAATGGTGCCTTAGTGTCCTGAGATGTGTTGCCGTTTTGCGTGATTGTCGTGGTTGTTGACGCGTTATCATGTGACCAGACCATATCAGGGGCAAAGCCAATAATTGAATAACGCCCAAGTGTTTGTCCGCCTTCGACAGATTCTAAAAGGAAACTGTAATCTTCCTGACCGCAGAGCTTAAGATACGCTGAAACAGGGGTTTCTAAATCCCCTTCGATCCAGCGATAATACACCTGTGTTTTAGCGCTGTCGTAGGTGTGGATGAAATCTGTATCAGATGTGGATAGGCTGTGCATAAGTTTTGAAATGCCTTGGTGTATAAGGGTTTAATAAAATTCGCTGTTATCCCCATAGATGCGATCCAGCAAGTCATAATTGATCAGCGCAGGTGTTTTACTGTGCATGTCCTCGAGGATAGTGGCGAGGGCTTCTTCGCTGGCGCTGTCTTTGATGGCGCTGTGCAGGGTTTTATAGGCGCTGCTTTGGCGCACTGTGTCTGTGACCTGCGGTATGTTGACGTTTGTAACGTTAATAATCGTTGCGCCGCCTTCGATTTGCGTAATCAGATATGTGCCAGGCTGCGCGGTGAAGGCCATGTTTACGGCGCCTTTAGGGAAGGGCGCAAGGGCTTTGCCGCGTTGCAAGCCTTCTGCGGTGCGGTAATTGCGTTTTTGCGTGTCGGCATATGTTTCAAAGGATATGCCTTCTTCTTCTAATTGGCGTTTGACGTCTTCGGCGCGTTGCAGTGTTAAGGTGTGCTGTTGCTCTTTCTTCCAGCGTTCGATCAGTTGTGTTTTGACCTTTTCAAACGGGTGATAGTCTTGAGGTTGCATCGCGTTGACGCGCACTGCGGCGAATTGTGCACCGTCAAATTCCAGTGCCATTGATGTTTGCCCGATATCCAGCGCGAAGGCTTCTTCGGCGATTTGAGGCAGATTTTGTGTGATGAGCTTTGGCAACTTGATTTCATCGCCAAGCAACTGGCCTGATGTGCCAATTTGCGGGATGGTGTACGTTTTAATGGCGACTTCTGATGCGATGTCTTCGGCAGACAGGCCTGATGCGGCAAGGTCTTCCAGTTTTTCAACGCGTGCATATTTCTCGTCCAAAATCGCAACGGCATCCAAAGACGTGTCTTTTTTCAGGTCGCTGTCATCAAGTAAGAAAACCTGAATTTCGCGTGTTTCGGGGATTTTATATGTTTCGCGCAGCGTATCATAGTAATGCTGAAGCGTGGCATCGTCAGGTGTTTCGATATCCATTTCTGTGTCATGGAATTTCAGGTATTCGATGTCGCGGCTTTCATTTTGGAATTGGTACAGGCCATCAATAATGCTGGGGTTGATTTTTGCGGCGCCTGCGGCAACGGCATCGGTGATGAGCGTGTTTTTCATCTCATCGCGAATGGCGTCTTCGAATTGCTTTTCAGTCAGACCTTGGTTGCGCAGAATTTGACGCAAGATGTCTTCGGGGCGCTGTCCATCGGTGCTAAGCGGTTTGATAAGTTTTGCAATGTGGGCGGCCACGCGTGGTTGGTCGATAGCGATTCCTGTATCTGTGGCAAGGTTGTTTAAGAGTACTTTGCGGATTTCGCCTGCGATAATTTGGTTCATGTATCCCATTTTATAGGCATCTTTGGGTGCGATCCCAACGGGCGCTAACTGTCTGCGTACTTCGCGATCGAAATCGGTGATAGGAACAGTTTCGCCATCAATTTTGATGACATTGTTTGATCCAGTGCCTGTGCGGAAGAAACCTCCAATATCCATTAAGGCTAGTCCAGCAACGGCCAAGACAAGAAATCCAAAGAGGATAAACTTACCGATTCCACCACTTGCTGTATCGCGGAGCACTTTCATTACCATGTTTTTTGTTCCTTTTGCCTTCAATTGCTTGATTTTCTTATAGGGCTTTGCGGTAATAGGGGCAAGCCCAATTAGTGAAGGAAGTTTTTATACATGTTAAAGAAATTAATCGCAGGCAACTGGAAGATGAACCTGGACTATCAGGGCGTTGATGCGTTGATGGATGATTTGGTCGAGCAATTAAGCCCAGAAACATTAGAGCGCGCGGATATCGCAATTTGTCCGCCTGCGCTTTATTTGTCGCGTGCGCTTGAGCGCGCTCAGCAAGCGGAGATCTCTTTGGGGGCGCAAGATTGTGCGGATCAGGATAATGGTGCGTATACAGGGCAGGTATCTGCGGCGATGCTGGCGGATGCAGGATGTTCGTATGTTATTGTTGGCCATTCCGAGCGCCGCGAATATAATGGCGAGAGTAATGCGGCTGTGAAGGCAAAGGCGCAAAAGGCGATTGCTCATGTATTAACGCCAATTATTTGTGTGGGTGAAAGTGATGCGCAGCGCGCCGCAGGTCAGGCAGAGGCCGTTGTCGGGCAGCAATTAAAAGAAAGTCTGCCTGATAATGCAGAGCAGGGCAGTGACATCGTTATCGCGTATGAGCCTGTTTGGGCGATTGGTACGGGCAACGTTGCCAGCGAAGATGATGTGCAGGCCATGCATGCCTTTATATATAAGCAACTCTCTGAGCGATTTGATGATCCTGAAAATGTACGCATTTTGTATGGTGGTTCGATGAAGCCAGAAAACGCGGCAGGGTTACTGGCCTTGCCACATGTCGATGGCGGTTTAATTGGCGGTGCAAGTTTAAAAGCAGAATCGTTTCTTTCTATTGCATCTTGCGCATGAAGTGATTATAAGGTCTTTCCATGGAATCAGTAATCTTAGTTATTCATCTGTTTTTGGCGCTGGCCATTATTGGGCTTGTGCTTTTGCAACGTTCTGAAGGCGGCGGTCTTGGTATCGGCGGTGGCGGCGGTGGCCTTGGCAACCTTGCTAGCGCTCAAGGCACGGCAAATGCGCTGACCCGCATTACAGGATTTTGCGCGGCAGGCTTTTTTGTGACAAGTTTGCTTTTGGGCATCTTGGCATCGAATAGCTCTAAGGGGCCAAGTTTACTTGAATCTGTTTCTCATGCGACGCCTGCAATTGTGGACGAAATCAAAGAAACAGATGACGTAGTGGCTCCAATGATGGATAACGAAGATAGTGAAGTAGAAACCCCTTCGAATGCCGCTGAACCGGTGGCCCCGATTACGACGGAATAAAATGACTAGATTTATATTTATGACAGGCGGCGTTGTTTCCTCTTTAGGAAAGGGCCTCGCCTCCGCTGCGCTTGCGGCACTTTTGCAGGCACGTGGTTATTCAGTGCGTTTGTGTAAAATGGACCCATATTTGAATGTGGATCCCGGCACGATGAGCCCGTTTCAGCACGGTGAAGTGTTTGTGACGGACGATGGTGCGGAAACAGACCTTGATTTAGGTCACTATGAGCGTTTTACGGGCGTTCCTGCACGTCAGTCAGATAACGTGACGACAGGCCGTATTTATACCGATGTTCTTGCGCGCGAGCGTAAAGGTGAATATTTGGGCGCGACTATTCAGGTTGTTCCGCATATTACAAATGAGATTCAAGATTTTATCCGCGCTAAAGATGGCTCGGCTGATTTTGTGCTGGTTGAGATCGGTGGCACGGTTGGTGATATTGAAAGCTTGCCTTTCCTTGAGGCTATCCGTCAGTTTGGTAACGAGGTTGGCCGCGAGCGCGCCTTGTTTGCCCATATGACGCTTATTCCATATATTCCTGCGGCGGGTGAGCTTAAAACCAAGCCAACGCAGCACTCGGTCAAAGAATTGATGAGCTACGGCATTCGTCCGCGCGTATTACTTTGCCGCGCTGACCGCGAGATTTCAGAAGAAGAGCGTAATAAAATCGCCCTATTTTGTAATATCGACAACAGCAGCGTTATTCCTGCTCTTGATGTGAAGTCGATTTATGAAGTGCCTTTGACGTATCATGCGGCAGGTCTTGATAATGAAGTGATGAAGCATTTCAATTTGCCTGTTGAGCCTGGCCCAGATCTTAGCACTTGGGAAGAGATTGTTCACCGTGTGAAGGAGCCTGAGCATAAGGTTAAGGTTGCGATCGTTGGTAAATATATCAGTTTGACGGACAGTTATAAGTCATTGAACGAAGCCCTAATTCATGGCGGCATTGCTAATAATGCGAAGGTTGAACTGAAGTTTATTGAGGCTGAAGCCTTTGAAAAGGACGATGAAGATTTGGCCGCGCACTTGCGTGATTGCCATGCGATTTTGGTGCCGGGTGCGTTTGGTTCTCGAGGGGCTGAGGGCAAAATTAAGGCCGTTCAGTATGCGCGCGAGCATAAAATTCCATATTTTGGTATTTGTTTTGGTATGCAGATGGCTGTGATTGAGGCTGCGCGTCATCAGTGCGGCATTACAGGTGCGAACTCGACAGAATTTGGTCCGTGTGAGGTGCCTTTGATTGGTTTGATGACGGAATGGATTGCCGATGATGGCAGTGTCCATCAGCGCACTGAGGAAACGGACCTTGGCGGGACAATGCGTTTGGGCGCGTATCCTGCGAAATTGGTTGAAGGATCACGCGTTGCAGAGATTTACGGCGCAACAGATATCGAAGATCGCCACCGTCACCGTTATGAGGTGAATATTGCTTATAAAGAGCAATTGGAAGAGGCGGGTTTGATTTTCTCAGGCTTGTCACCAGATGGTAAGTTGCCAGAGATTGTTGAGCGCCAAGATCACCCATGGTTTGTTGGGGTTCAGTTCCACCCAGAGCTTAAATCCAAGCCATTTGATCCGCATCCATTGTTCATTTCATTTATTGAGGCCGCAGTAAAACAAAGCGGATTGGTATAGGTATGACGACAAAGACACTTAATCTTGCAGGTTTTGAGATTGCAAATGATAAGCCGTTCTTCCTTATGGCGGGGCCTTGTCAGATTGAAAGTTTGCAACATACGCAAGACATGTGTGGTGCGCTCAAAGAGATTACAACGCGCCTTGGCATTCCGTTTGTTTATAAATCATCTTTTGATAAAGCAAACCGTACGTCACTGAACGCGCAGCGCGGCGTTGGTATTGATAAGGGGCTTGAGATCTTTACGCAGATCAAAAAAGAATTTGATGTGCCTGTTGTGACCGATATTCATTTGCCTGAACAGTGCGCAGAGGTTGGCGCGGTTTGCGATATTTTGCAAATTCCGGCCTTTTTGTGCCGCCAGACAGATTTGCTGATCGCTGCGGCGGAGACTGGCCGCATTATCAATGTGAAAAAAGGTCAGTTCCTTGCGCCGTGGGATATGGCCAAGGTCGCAGAGAAGCTTGCCGCGAGCGGTAATGAGAATATTATGCTCTGCGAGCGTGGGGCGAGCTTTGGTTACAATACGCTGGTTTCTGATATGCGCAGTTTGCCGACAATGGCGAAGACAGGTTATCCGGTTGTTTATGATGCAACGCACAGTGTACAGCAGCCAGGTGGTCTTGGCGGGTCAAGCGGCGGTGACCGTACAATGGTGCCCGTTCTTGCGCGCGCTGCTGTTGCCGTTGGCGTGGCAGGTCTTTTCATGGAAACGCATGAAGATCCAGACAGCGCCCCATCAGATGGCCCGAATATGGTGCCGCTCAGCGAGATGGAAGAGCTTCTCTCTACGCTGATAAAGTTTGATAAAATCGCAAAATCATAGTATTATATAAAGGTGCGAGAGTATTTCGCGCGTGATTTTACGTGTTTAAGCAGGAGGCTTAGTTTTTACCATGGCAATTGCCGGTGCATCCCAATATAAAACTGCGGCGATTTTGGCGAACCAAAACGGTACGATTGGTGCGACCACTGGTAATGGTATTATCTCTAGCCTTGGCACAGTTGATATTCTTGATATTGGGCGCAGTTTAACAGGAGATAATGGCATTGGCTTATCGGGTAATGCACGCTCGCTGAACAAGCAGTTTTTAGAATCCTCATCCTCGACATTTAATACGATCTTTTCACTTGGCGTGGCGGGTACATCGTCGATTGAAGGTTTGCAAACGCAAATTTCTGCCTTGCGGTCTTCTATGTCAGAAAGTCAGCTCTCGCGCGAGGTTCGTGGTCAGCTTTACGATAGTGATGCATAAGCGCCATAAAGTTGCGCGCAGCCCCTAGATTTTTCCGATCAGTATGCTAGAAAATTCCTGTAATTTTTATTTGAGGGATTTTTCTATTATGACAGCTATTATTGATATTAACGCGCGCCAAATTCTGGATAGTCGCGGTAACCCAACAGTTGAAGTTGATGTTTTACTGGAAAGCGGTGCTTTTGGCCGTGCGGCGGTGCCGTCTGGTGCGTCGACAGGTGCCTACGAGGCGGTTGAACTTCGTGATGGTGATAAAGACATCTATGGCGGTAAGGCCGTTTCTAAGGCCGTTGAAAACGTCAATACTGTGATTGCAGATGCAATTCTTGGTTTAGATGCGTCCGAGCAAATGTATATCGACCAAGTTTTACTTGAGGTTGATGGCACTGAAAACAAGGCAAAGCTTGGCGCGAATGCGATTTTGGGCGTTTCACTCGCCGTAGCGCGCGCATCGGCTGAAGCCGTTGGTTTGCCGCTTTACCGTTATGTTGGCGGTGCGTATTCACATGTGTTGCCAACGCCGATGATGAATATTATAAACGGCGGCGCGCACGCAGATAATCCCGTTGATATTCAGGAATTCATGATTATGCCGATTGCGGCGCAGGATTATACATCTGGCCTGCGCGCGGGTGCGGAAATTTTCCATGCCTTGAAAAAACAGCTTTCAAATGCTGGTTTGAACACAAATGTTGGTGATGAAGGTGGCTTCGCGCCAGCGGTTAAATCATCAGAAGAGGCGCTTGATTTTATTATGAAGTCGATTGAGGCGGCTGGTTATAAACCTGGCTCTGAGATTGCTATTGCCCTTGATGCTGCAGCGACGGAATTCCACAAAGACGGTAAATATAACCTTGCCGGCGAAGGTAAGGTTTTGGGATCGGATGAGATGGTGCGTTACTATGAAGATCTTTGTGCGCGTTATCCAATCGTATCGATTGAAGATGGCCTTGATGAAGATGATTGGCAGGGCTGGGCGGCGCTAACGCAGGCGATCGGCCATAAGGTGCAGCTTGTCGGTGATGATTTGTATGTGACAAATGCCAAGCGTTTGCAACGCGGTATCGACGAAAAGGCGGGTAATGCCGTTCTTGTGAAAGTTAACCAAATCGGCACCTTGACCGAGACTTTGCAAACCATTGAAAATGCCAAGAAGGCAGGCTTTGGCGTTGTTCTTTCACATCGCTCGGGCGAGACAGAGGATTCAACAATTGCGGATTTAGCGGTTGCGACGAATGCCGGTCAAATTAAAACAGGGTCTTTGTCACGTTCTGATCGTATGGCGAAATATAATCAGCTTTTACGCATTGAAGAAGAACTTGGCCCAATGGCGCAATATTGCGGACGTGGTTTCTTGCGTAAATAAGCCTGATACATATTCCTATTAAATAAAGCGCCCAGTGACGAATGATGTGACTGGGCGCTTTTGTATGTGGGATTTTTCGCGCGGAAGAAGGCAATAAAAAAGACCGCAGATATATGCGGCCTTTTTCTTGATGTGTTGTGATAATCGATAAAGATTAACGACGGATGCCCAAGCGCTCGATCAAAGTCTTGTAGCGTGCTTCGTCTTTTTTCTTAAGGTAATCCAAAAGTTTACGACGTTTAGCAACCATTGCTAGTAGACCGCGGCGGCTGTGGAAGTCTTTTTTGTGAACTTGCATGTGCTCAGACAGTTCGTTGATGCGGCTTGTTAGGATAGCCACTTGAACTTCTGGAGAACCAGTATCGTTCTTGTCAGTTTGGTATTCTTTAATAACGTCTTGTTTTGTTTTTGCTTCTAGCGACATCATATACTCCTATTGGTTGTCGATATTAAAAACGCGAACAGGTTTAATCTGTGCCTTGTCCAGAATAACCAGTGCAACAGGTTTGTTATCAAACGTTGCAAGGATTTCTGTGCCCTGATCTAAGCCGTCTAAACGGTGAAAATCAGTTTTCGAGACAAAGGATAAAGCCCGTCCATTTTTCAGCAAAGCCTTTTCTTGCTGGGTGATTGGAAGAGCCAGGATGTCGTCCAGCGCACTTTCAATCGGTAGCAAGGCATCGCCAAGTGCCGCACTATCGTGCATTTCTTCTAGGATTGCAAGTGAAATTGCATATTTTTCCGAAAAACAGCCCACCGCCGTGCGGCGCAGCATCGAGACATAACCGCACGTGCCTAAAGACAGGGCTAAATCGCGGGCGAGCGAGCGCACATACGTACCTTTGCCGCAGATCATGCGCAGTGTTGCGTGATCTGTTTGTGTATCTAAAACGTCAAGGCTTTCGATGAAGACTTTGCGTGATTTGATTTCGACGTCTTGGCCTGCACGGGCAAGGTCATAGGCGCGCTGTCCATTGATTTTGATGGCGGAGAATTGCGGCGGTGTTTGCTCGATTTCGCCAAGGAATGCGGGCAGGGCATTTGTGATTTGTTCAGACGTTGGGCGTACATCAGATGAAGCAATCACGTCACCTTCGGCGTCATCGGTGCTGCGTTGCTGCCCCCATGTGACGGTGAATTCGTATGTTTTAATGGCGTCTTGGATAAAGGGGATGGTTTTTGTGGCCTCGCCCATTGCGATGGGCAAAATGCCTGTGGCAAGCGGGTCTAGTGTGCCCGCGTGGCCGATTTTTTGCGGACTGTATAGACGGCGCAATTTGCCAATCGCCTGCGTTGATGTCAGGCCAAGGGGCTTGTCCAGATTAATCCAGCCATTGACGGGATTGCCTTTGCGTTTACGGCCCATGAGTGCCTATTCCGGATCTTTGATTTCGTCGAGTAACTGGTTGATGCGCTGCGAGTTTTCAAAGCTATCGTCTGGTTTGAAAGCAATGCGCGGTGTGAATTTCATGCTCATCTGGCGACCAATCTCTTTTTGGAAGACATGGCTTTCCTCGTTTAAGGCATGAATTGCGGCCTGAATGTCTTGGTCAAGCAAACTGACGACATAAGCGGTTGCTTGGCGCATATCAGGGGAAGGGCGTACCTCGGTCACGGTGAGCATTGCAACATTGCCCAAATCAGGATGTTGCAAACTGCCGCGCTGAAGTGTCTCAGCAATAATGTGCTTGAGCTGCTCCCCAACGCGGAGCTGCCGTTGTGATGGGCCGGCTTGCGTGTTTTTGTGACGTGACATGGTTTTTCTTACTATTTAAGCTCGCGTGTTTCTTCGATGATGTCGAAACATTCGATAACATCGTTTGCTTTGATGTCATCATAGTTTTCAAACGCCATACCGCATTCGGTGCCTTCTTTGACTTCTGGCACTTCGTCTTGGAAACGTTTCAGTGTCTTGAGCATACCTTCGTGAATAACAACGTCATCACGCAATAGGCGCACTTTAGATCCACGTTTAACGAAGCCTTCGCTGACCATACAGCCTGCAACTTTACCAACTTTGGTGATGTTGAAGACTTCTTGGATTTTCGCTTGGCCGATATATTCTTCGCGTTGAATTGGGTCAAGCATACCGCCAAGGATAGAGCGTGCATCGTCAATGACGTTATAGATGACGTTGTAGTATTGAATGCGAACGCCTTCTTGTTCTGCCAGTGTGCGTGCCTGTGCATTGGCGCGTACGTTAAAGCCGATAATCAGCGCGCCAGCAGAGCGAGCAAGCGTCACATCAGATTCTGTGATGCCGCCAACGGCGTTGTGTAGAACCTTGATTGCGATGCCTTCGTTTTCCTCTTCCATTTTAGCAAGAGAACTTGCAATAGCTTCGCTAGAGCCGTGAACATCAGCCTTGATAATCACGTTCAACGTTGTTTTCTCGCCTTCCTGACGAAGAAGAAGGATGTCATCCATTGTTGTGCGGCCCTTAACAGCAAGCGCTGCGGCGGCATCTTTTGCCTTTTTCTGGCGATATTCTGCAACTTCGCGTGCGCGCTGCTCATCAGGGGCGACGTCAAAGCTATCACCGGCTTGTGGTGTGCCATTGATACCGAGGATCTCAACAGGCTGGCCTGGTGTTGCTTCTTTGACGTTTTTTCCATGGTCATTGATGATAGCGCGAACTTTACCAAACTCGGCGCCGGCAACAAATGTATGACCAATTTTCAGTGTTCCTTTTTGGATCAAAACAGTCGCAACAGAGCCACGGCCTTTTTCGACCTTTGTTTCAATGATATAGCCATGAGCCTCGCGGTTAGGGTTGGCTGTAAGCTCGAGCATTTCAGATTGCAGCAAGATAGCTTCTTCCAGTTTATCGAGGCCAATTTTTTGCTTGGCTGAGATTTCAACGCACTGCACGTCGCCGCCCATGTCTTCGATGACGACTTCATGTTGTAACAAGTCTTGCTTAACCTTTTGTGGGTTGGCATCAGGCAAATCAATTTTGTTGATTGCAACGATCAGGGGAACACCTGCGGCTTTGGCGTGGTTAATGGCCTCGATCGTTTGTGGCATAATGCTATCCTCGGCAGATACGATGATAATAACGATATCTGTAACATTCGCGCCGCGTGAACGCATTTCTGTAAATGCGGCGTGACCCGGCGTGTCGAGGAAAGTGATCTTGTTGCCAGAAGGCATTGTGACTTGGTATGCGCCGATATGCTGCGTAATGCCGCCAGCCTCGCCAGCAACCACGTCACTTTTACGGAAGGCATCAAGCAATGATGTTTTACCGTGGTCAACGTGACCCATGATCGTCACAACTGGTGCGCGCGGCATTAGGTCTTCGGCGGAATCTTCGATCCCTTCGATGCCGACTTCGATGTCTGCATCTGTCACGCGGCGGATTTTATGGCCAAACTCTTCGATGATCAGCTCTGCCGTGTCAGCGTCAATTGATTGTGCAGATGTTGCCATCACGCCCATTTTCATGAGCGCCTTGATAACTTCTTTCGCAGGTTCAGTCATACGGTTGGCAAGTTCACCAACAGTAATGGTTTCAGGCACAATAACGTCACGTACGATTTTGACCGTTTCAATTGGCGTTTTATTTGCCATGCGTGCTTTTTCACGGGCGCGTTTTTGCGCAGCCAAAGATGGGCCGCGGTCGCGTTCATAGTCACGGTTGATCGCCTGTGTCACAGTTAAGCGGCCAGAGCGTTTTTTGTCAGTTGTTGGTTTTTTAGGTTGCGCCGCATTGTTATCTTCGTACGCTTTTTTCATGCGTTCGCGATAGCTTGGCTTATGGCGGTCATTGTCTGTTTCTTTTGGCGGAACAGGCACATCAGCAGGAGAAACAGCTTGCTCTTTGGCGGCTTTCTCAGCAGCAGCTCTCTTCTCTTCTTTTTCCTTTTTAGCCTCAGTAACTTTCTTGCTTTCGATGACCTTGTCTTCTTGGTCTTTTTTGATTTTTTGCTCGATCGTTACGCGGCGTGGAAGGGCGCTTTTCGGTGCATTTTCTTTTGCTTGCTGCAAAATGCGTGCTTTTGCTTCTAGCTCTGCTTTCGAAGGGCCGCTTGTAGCAGGTTTGTCCGCAGGCTTCGCCGCAGCAGTGCCCGCAGTCGATGAAGACCGCTTGCGGCGCACTTCAACGGCAACAGAACTTGATCCAGCCGAAGGTTTGCTTCCGCCAGATCCACCTTTGAGGCTGAGTGTGCCTTTACCAAGGGTTAGCTTTTTGCTCTTGCCCTCGTCTTTAGGTGTGTCTTGTTTTTTGTCTTTGTTTGCTTCGCTCATAAGCGGCCTTTCACGTTTTTTTGTTTTGCAATTCTGTGTTATGTCGGAGGAGGCTTAGCCTTCCGCCGCAGCAGGTTGCGCTTCGGGTTCATCGAACCAGTGGGCGCGCGCCGCCATAATGACAGTGTTTGCATCTTTTTCGGTGATTTGGTTTTCACCGAGCATTTCTACCAATTCATCAGCAGCAAGGTCGGCAAGGTCATCGCGTGTCTTAACGCCAGCTTCACCAAGTTTGATGAATTGACCAGATGTCAGGCCCTCTACTGTTAAGAGGTCTTCTTGAATACCTAGTTCATCTTGCTTCTCTTTCAAGAGAGCAGCTTGATTTTCCAGATATGCGATTGCACGGTTTTGCAGTTCTACTGAGATTTCTTCTTCGAAGCCTTCGATCTCGTTTAGCTCGTCAACTGGGGTTTCAACGATCTCTTCGATTGTTGAGAACCCTTCAGCAACAAGCAGCTGAGCGATAACTTCGTCAACGTCCAAGCCTTCCATAAACAGCGCAGAGCGTGTCTGGAATTCTTCTTGGCGGCGTTTAGATTCTTCTTCTTCAGTCATGATGTCGATGTCCCACCCTGTCAACATAGAAGCAAGGCGTACATTTTGACCGCGACGGCCGATGGCTAGGCTGAGTTGCTCGTCAGGAACAACAACGTCCATACGCATTTGGTCTTCGTCCAAAACAACTTTGGCAACTTCGGCGGGTTGAAGCGCATTGATAACAAAGCTTGCGACGTCTTCTGTCCAAGGAATGATATCAACCTTTTCGCCGCCAAGCTCGCCAACGACGGCTTGAACGCGGCTACCGCGCATACCAACGCAAGAACCAACTGGGTCGATTGAACCGTCATTTGAGATTACAGCGATTTTCGCGCGAGAACCTGGGTCGCGTGCAACATTTTTGATTTCAATGATACCGTCGTAAATTTCAGGCACTTCTTGTGCGAAGAGTTTCGCCATGAATTCTGGGTGAGTGCGTGACAAGAAGATCTGTG